>Ga0209702_10000817_pt1 | contig 64142 bp, 61 predicted proteins | sample FRY01_FD_187210 | JGI IMG/M metagenome (GOLD analysis project Ga0209702, IMG submission 187210) | Freshwater microbial communities from Lake Fryxell liftoff mats and glacier meltwater in Antarctica - FRY-01 (SPAdes) (version 2) | ecosystem: Environmental > Aquatic > Freshwater > Ice > Glacier... | reverse complement strand
TAATAAGATTAACAGTGCATAAAGAGAGGACCAGCGATGGTTTAGAAAATGATATAAAACTTGTTCCGAAGGGACATATTGAAACATTTGAAACGTTTTGTTTCAAGTGTTTCAGTGTGTCTCACTTGGCGATATTGCCAAGCTGTGAGTATTTGATTTAATTGAATAAAGTTGATAAGTTTGAGAAAAGTTTAGAAAAGTGTGGGTGGATTTGTTAATCCCCATATTGCTCAAATATACTCAATATACCCAATATAATCATATACTTACAGTTTCAAAAACTCGCCACCTTTAATGGCGAAACGTTGCATTGATTAATATCTGCAATGTTGAATGTCACAAACCTTGGATTTTATTAAAGTTTTCCAGGTTAGACAATTGAAACAACGGAACATTTTGTTTCACAGTGAAACATTTTGTTCCAAAATGGAGAATCCTCTCCAATTGACTCTCAAGGAATCATTATGAAAATGTTTATCTTTTCCATGGCAATCATTGGGCTATTCTTTAGCCCGATGATATTGGTTCTACTTTAACTTTTAACGAATCCCAACTTTTAAAGTTGGGAGACTGGCAATCATGTCAGCTTTTGAGTATATCATTCAAAAGTAAAATAAATGTTGGAGAAAGAAAAATGTTTGTTAATTTAACAAATCATCCTGTTAGTAAGTGGAGCAAAGAACAGAAAGAAGCGGCACAGAATATGCCGCTTAGAGAGGACGATGATAAAGACCGAAGCATAATGTGCTTCGCGTATTTGATGCCGAACGTAGACCCTTCTTTCACACGAATGCAAGTGCGACAACTTGCGCGAAACACATTAAACACTATCTTGGACCAAATCTATCCACAACCTAAGATTAATAAGGAGTTCGGCCGCAGTCATCTCCAATATCTAGTTCAAGGCCACTTTGGCCTTGTCCACAACTTAGTCGAAATGATCTCAGACCAAGGCGAAACCGCATTTTATGCGACTTCCGAGCGCAAAAGCTCGGAAGTCGTAAAAGAAGACGGAACGACGGAGAAGGTCTCGACCTTCTCCTTCGTCCAATTTACAGAATACTAAACGATTCCCAACTTTTAAAGGTTGGGAACTGGCAATCATGCCGGCTTTTGAGTATATCATTCAAAAGTAAAACAAATTTAGGAAAAAAAAATGTGTGAGAAATGTGTGAAGTTGGAGGCCATTGGCCTCGCGGCCAATATGTTCGTGATGATAGCAGCAGCGGAAACGCTGAAGACTCTCGGCAATTTCGAAGGGGAAAGTGAGAACAAGATTCTCTCCAAGTGCAAATGGGCCATTAAGATGTTTCTCGACGGAAACATCGGCGGATTTCTTGCTGAAGAGCAAAGGATCATGAGCTCCAACCCGACGATTCACTAACAAAATAAAATAAATGTTGGGAAAATAAAACTTCCCAACATTTATTTATTTTATTTTTAAAAAAATCGAATGAATGAATAAATATTTCATTCAAAAATATTGTAAAGGAAAAAAATGAAAGTATCAGAATTGACTTGGGAAGAAAAACTAAGCTTTATAAGAGAGCTTAGGAACTTCTTGATGGACAAGGCAAATAAGAGTCCTTTTGAAACATCTCTGTGTCTCACGGTGGACATGCTCGAAGAAATGATTATAAGATTTGAAATCTCTTATGATTTCAAGTGGAGAATTTGGGATTTACACCAAAAGTGTAGATTTTATATCTAAACGAACGAACGAATGAATCAATGAAAAATTGATTCATATGCTGCAATGTCGCAGATATCTAGGAGTACATTATGAAGAAAAATAAAAAGAACTTTGAAAATATCGAAGTAATCATGTTTTCGCGATTTTCAGAAATCGTGTTCAATTCACTTAGCGAACTGAACGGGGTCACTGACCCAGAAGATTTCGAGTCCGTATTGTTAGAAAAAACGGACGAATGCTTTGATATTGGAAAGTTCCAATATTGCATATTGACGGGAATGGATATAATACCCATAGTAAATCATGTTTTAGATGATTTGGAAGTCTCTTCGTATGAAGGGAACAAGAGTTGGATTAACTTAGTACAGAAAAAGTTAGGAGTTCTTTTCGAAGACCTTCTAATCGCTGTGCATGATTAATGATTAACGAATTTCCAATGAAAGCATTGGGAAACATAGCAATGTCGCTATTAGCTAAGGAGTATAATGAACACCGTTTATATCATGCAAGGCGTGCCCGGAATGGGCAAAGATTTCTTTATCGACAATTTCCGAAAGGAAATGCAACTGTCAACTGAAGAAATGGTCGTCTGCTCGGCAGATGATCATTTCATGAAAAATGGTCATTATGATTGGAACCCCGCCCAATTGGCAACTGCTCATGGCAGTTGCTTCAAAAAATTCGTGGCAGCTTTGGATAGTTTTACCCCATATGTGTTCGTGAACAACACGAACATAATGAAAGTTCATTGGAAACAGTATACTTATTTTGCGGAAAAACGAGGATATAATGTCGAGTTCGTCAATCTATTCGAAGAGTTCGATTTGTCAACCTCTTTGAAGAGGGACGAACTCTGTCGAAAATTCGCTGAGAGGAACGTACATAGCGTTCCTATGGCTTCCATCGAGAGAATGATGGCTCAGTACCTGAAAGAAAACTAAACGCCCAGAACCCTATAAAAAGGGTTCTATATGCTGCAATGTCGCAGATATCCAGGAGTATATTATGGAATCTCTTGAAGATATTTTAATCATGGTTGAATGTCTGATTAGTGATATCACTAATCATGCAATAACAAAAGAACAAAAAATTAAAGATTTAAAAGAAATTAGAGACGCAATTGCTTCTCGAATTCCAAAAGGTAAATTAAGGAGGATAGAAAGAAATCTTTAAACGAATGAATCAATGAAAAATTGATTCATATACTGCAATGTCGCAGATATCCAGGAGTACATTATGGAAATTAAGAATTCAGAAAAATGCAAAATCCTTTGTTGGAACGATCTGACAAAAGAAGAGAAAAGTGATTTCGATCACTATAGAAAACCTGATACAGATGCCAGTTTCTTTCGATATCGTAACAATTGTTACGATATCAATGATATGATGCCAACTTCAGAAGAAGGTTGGCAATTTGCAGAACATGCAACTATCTTCTGGGGAATCGTCTGCAAATTCGCAGAAGATGATTATGACGATTTCCACATCGTCTGTGCACAATATTCTTGTTAAACGAATGAATCCTTTTTTACAGGATTCATATGCTGCAATGTTGCAGTATATTTAGGAGTACAATATGGAAATTGACAACAAAGAGAAAGCATTAACCGCCAGCATTGCTACACTGAATGCTTTGATTCCTCAATATGGGAAAGATCTAGAGGAAAACATTGCAAACTTGAAGACGCTTGAGCAAAGCGTCTTTGAGACAACTTTTGAACTCAAAGAGATTGTGAAGACTTTGAGTTCACAGTTGAAAGAACTCAAAGACCTTCAAACTCTGAATGCTTGGAGCAAGGAAGTCACCCATACGGACTTTGAAATTCTGCACATCAACGATTTGCTTTACAATCTTGAACAGAAGTATGCTTTTGATGTGCAAAGTGAATTCATGGAGCGTTTGGAATTAAACGCGGATTTTTCATACGGAGACGCCGAGTTGACCGTCGTCTACGGAATCAATTTGGTGTCAAGTTTCGATGATGTTTTCTGCAAATTCGGATTTCCAAATTGGCAAGAGGATATGCCCACAGACTTCGATCAAAAGTTGGTAGCCATCGAAGGATAAACGAATGAATCCTGTAAAAGGGATTCATATGCTGCAATGTTGCAGCATATCTAGGAGTACATCATGAAAGAAGACTACAATTTCAATTGGTTCGAAGAGCTTGAAAAAGCTGATTCGAAGGAAAATAATAAAATGTCTCCAGAATCAAAAGTGGCAATCTTAATTGCCGAAAAAACAATTATCGATTTAAAGAAAAGACTGACTCTCAATAGTCAGTGGTTAGTCTTTTATAAAGGATTTGATAGGGAAAAGTTCCGATACCATAGAGAAGAAGAAGAAAATTTAGAAAAGCTTCTTATTTTGCAAGAAATATTGCTAAAAAATATTTCTAAATAATCAACGAATGAATCAATGAAAATTGATTCATATTCTGCAATGTCGCAGTATCCAAGGAGTATATCATGTCTAACGTTAAATTCAAATTTTGTTCCCAATTATTATTGGAAGACATAACTTTCGCGTGGAAGAAATTTCACCATCACAGAATCATGGAAGTAAATCTAGCTCTCTTTTATTTAAGAGCAATTAGTTATGCAACTATCTCCGGACAGGAGCATTTCCAAAAAGATGATAAAACAAAAAGCTATGCCGATCATGGCATCAGCAATGTTATTAACAACTTCTTAATGAGAATACAACAAGAAGTTGACAATGTCGATGAAGCATACATCAAAAATGGCACAGGCTTTCCAAGTCATGAAAACTATAACTATGAAATCCTTAATGTCGAGTTATCTAAGTTTCGCGAGTTTGTGAAGAGACTCACTTTTTTCAAAAAAGCGGAACAAGATGCGGAGGATAATCTAGGAATGTTGGTCGCCATGTATGAGATTGAGATAACAAAAACATAATACGATTGCCAACATCTGTTGGCAAATATAGCAATGTTGCTATTACTAAGGAGTACATCATGTCTAATCTGATGAAAGAGCTTTCAATTGAGATATATAATAATTATGAATTCGAAAAATCTTTTGGAAACGTTCAACGTCTATTCCAAAGAATAAAGCTTTATCAGGATACTGAAAATTTTTATGAGAATGAATTCATTCTCAGTGTCATTTCTGATCTATTGGAATACGTGCAGTTTCAATATTTCTCAGTTGAAAAAGAGGAAGAAGAATACTTAGTTCTCTCTCTTAAACAAAAAGCTATGTTTTGGTATTACACCAGAATAAACATGGCAATATCAAACGTAAAAAGTTTGATGTCGTTTAATATAAACAGTTATGCGCTTAACGAGCAAGCTTTTGAAGAATATAAAAACGTTTGCGTGCGTGTGAGTTGGATTTTAGACAGAATCCAGAATGTAATCAATGAATCAAATGGATTTCTCGTGGCCATGGAAAATGCGAAAGACGCATATCATTCTTATATCGTCAAGTTATCTGATGATACAAATATCTAACAAACGAATGAACCCTTTTCACGGGGTTCGTATTCTGCAATGTCGCAGATTTCTAGGAGTACATCATGGAAATAATCAAAACTACCCAAGAGACAACAATTAACATCCCCCAGGAAAACCTTGAGAATTGGAAAATCTTCCAGAAAATTTGGAATAGGTCCAAAAGGGAGGATGATCCTAAAGAGAAAATATTTTTACAGAAGTTGGCACGAATCGTACTTTCAGATTATGAGAGGAAGTACTTTTCGGGTTACTGCCCAAAGTACAAAACTGTCTTGGACACAACAAAAGACTCGTTAGAGTTTTGTGTATCGCAAGTGCCAACATTCATCATGCTATATATTGATGATATGCTTACACAAGAAAGTCTTGACAAGATTCATAGTATCCTTTTCGAGATTCAAAGATATATAACTTTGTTCTCGGAATTTTTACTTATGAACTCTAAGAACGAAGAAAAGATTAGAGAAGCAAAATTGCTTCATCAATCTCACATTCATGATTTCACAATACGAATCTTAAGAGATACAGGAGAAGAAATTTGAGATATCCTCACAGAAGATATTTTTTTGTATTTTGCGAAATAAATAATGAACCAGTAAACTCTTATATTTCAAGACATAAGAGTTTTGAGGCTGCGCTAAAGGCAAAATACAAACACAATCAAAAACCATGCCCCAGTAATGTATATTACGAAGTTTATGAGTTTACACAAGTTCATGGCTATCGTAAATTTTGTTAGAGTACCGAATATCAGATTAATTTCTGATATCCTTGGAAATGTTACCAAGGGCTGAGAAGGATCATGATATGCGATAATTTAAAAATCATTTTCTCGCACATGAAAGTTTTTATGTGTATAGAAAGCGGGGAAGAACATATTACATTCGTAAATGAAAATTATGCGATAGTGATAGTTGGAAATTCTAACTTGATTGAAGCATATTGTCCTGACGATGTAGATGATTACTTGACAATGACGCTCAACCTGGAAACAGGTATTATAATGAAGCACGACTCATTGCTACCAAGTATACAATCTGAAATCGAAAGGGATTTAGAAATCTTGTACAAACTCTTGCACAAGATTAGTTGAGATTGTTAAACATACATTCGAAAGAGAGTAAATAATGTCGAATACCAATTCTATCGCCAGTATCTTCGCTAATACCAACTTCGACATCGAGAAGCCCGCTAAGGCTTCTAAGGTTTCTAAGTTGGCAATCGGTAGCGAAGATGTCACTACCGATAATCCGAATGGTCATGCCTTTGGATTTGCTGCGGTTTTTAGTCCACAGGCCGGAAAAGCTTGGCACGGTTTGGGAGAAGTTATGGAGGAAACTCCTACTTCTGGTTTGCAGTTATTGGAAAAGGTTGGACTGGATTCCGAAAACTTCGGAATCCATGTGTTGCCACGGGTAATGCCAAGTGTGAAGAATCCGGGATTATATCTTCCTACAAGTGGTTCCCAAGTTGTCGCAACTTGGGGGGAGAAGCAATTCGAAATGAATGCTTCTGTCAGCGCGTCATGGGCCAATTTTAGTTGGGAGAATGCTCTTCTTCCGCCTAAAGAATTGGAAGAAGCACTCATTCCTTTTGGATTGATTGTTTTTGACAATGGGGCGAAAGCCTGTATGCAGTATCTCGTTGGAGATATTGGGGAAGGTGGTTTCGCGGACGGAAATGCGTATCTTTTGACCATCATGGGTAGCCTTGATGGTTCGATGGCGCTTAGTCCAAGAAAGACCATTATGGCTACCGTGTGCATGAATACGATGATGCACGTAAAGGCCCAAGCCGCCATTGGAAATGGTAATCTAAAGCGCACGGCAAACGCTTATATCCTATTGGATGATTGGAAGTCTTCGCTTGTGGACGTAGTGGAATCTACGTCTCAATATCAGAAGACTTTGGACAAGATGCTTAGCCGTAAGATTGTTGACAGTGAAAAGAGGGAATTCTTCTCAAATCTTTTCGGCAAGTCTCTGACTGACAATGATTTGTCGGATCGCCAGACGAAGTCGTTGGAAAAACTTCACGTTGATTTTCTGAATCACTTGGACAATGATCAGCCGGGTGTCGAGGATATTGACACATCAACGGTTTTCGGGTGGGCTCAAGGCGTAACCTCTTGGACTCTTCGCAGCAAGCGAACGAATATCCATGGATACACCGGTGACGTAAATCTTGAGACGGTTCGATTGCGTTCTCGTTATGAGGATGTACTGAACACTGATACGACGGCGCAACCTGCGCTTCAGTATCTGTATCAGCTCGTCGCATAACATATGACGTTTAGAATATGATAAACAGACAAATTGTTTATCATATTCTAAAATTCTGCAATGTTGCAGATATCTAGGAGTAACATGAATAAGTTTTGTAAGATTCTTGGTGCTGTCGCTTTTTCATTCATAAGTGTTAGTTCTGCTAATGCAGATGATAATGAACCACTAGACAAAGACAGAATAAGAGTCGTTGAAGAATTACTCGCTGAAGCTAAGATTTATAAAGAAGATGCCGATGCATGGACACAAATAGCACAAAATTATAAATCACAAGTATCAGATTATAAATCACAAGTATCAGATTATAAATCACAAGTATCAGATTATAAGCTAATGGAAAAGTTACAAACGCAAATGGATGAACAAAAAGTAAAAGAATATAGAGCAGAAAAAGCGCGACCTTCTGATATAAAAAAATTTAAGACGGCTCTCGACAACATGAAACGTTATTATGTCCAAAATAACTTAGTTATGGCAAAAAAAGAAGAAGCAAAAGCTGATTTTTATTCTAAGAAAGCAGGTGAAAAAGTATGGCATCATATACGGGCATATGAATTAGAAGAAGAGATTCTAGAGTTAGAATATCGTCTCACAAAAAAACCTGACATTGAAACTATATTTGTTGCGATACAATCTACAACCGACAAAGTTAAAAAAGCTGAATTGGCTCTGAGTACAGCCAATTAAAAATCAGAAGAAGCACTTAAAAAATCAGAAGAAACGCTTAAAAAAGCACAATCTATATTTTCTAAAGTAGAGTCATTCAAGAAACACAATTTTACATTGACTATACCAAGCGAATAATCAGACGAATCTCGGCAGAAATGCCGAGATATACTGCAATGTTGCAGATATCTAGGAGTACATTATGAAAGAACTAGAATATAAGATAAACTTGTTAAAGAACAAAATCGAAACAATCAAAAATGATTTCGAAAAAAGGAGAAGCCTAATAGAAGAAATAGAAGTAGCTCAAGCTACTTCTATCAAAATTTTGAATCAATTAAAGATTTTGCCCCACGAAATCTTTGAGTTAAGCGACAAGGAAAAAGAACTTAGTAGCTTAATTGACTTGTCTTCTTTTCAAGAAAAAGAAGACAAATGGCGAGAACTGATTAAAATTTCACCTGCGAAATTTATGTCATATTGCTATGACAGCGTACTGTGCGCAAACTTAACGGATTACGAAGGTGCAGTGCGCAACTTCTTGGGCGATCCCACCGTGTGTGGATTTGAGCTAGATGATAGAGTGCGTGTAACTAATATGTTTATCACATATCTTAACCAATATTTTATTCGTTAACGAATCTCGGTAGAAATGCCGAGATATTCTGCAATGTTGCAGAATATCTAGGAGTACATTATGAACGAATATTGGTTTATTATAATTATGTTCTCATTCTACTTTGCTATTATAGCAGCAATACTTGCTAATAGATATAATCGCTGCGCCGGAAGTTGGTCCTTCTTTGGTTGGCTTTTTGGTCCTTTGGCAATATTTGCTTTGCTTGCAGCAGGAATTAAACCAAACCAAAACCAGAATTTGATCCGTTAGATTGGTTTTAGGGGTTTAAAAGTGGTAAGAAAAAAATTGTAAATCGTCGCTTCGAATAATTAAACGAATCTCGGCAGAAATGCCGAGATATTCTGCAATGTTGCAGATATCTAGGAGTACGTTATGAACGAAAGAAAAACGGTTGTGATTTACAATAACATTACAGGCTTCGAGAAAGACTTTAGTGTTATGAAAAAATATCTAGTGTCAGTTGGACACACTCCGAAAACGGATACGGGTTATGTCACTAGAGTTGAGACGGCAAATGTGTTGCAATTGTTGTTTCAACTTATGATCTCAAAATTCTTCAAGTCACAGAAAAATGAAAATTCTAAAGAACTCCATGGAGATCCAGAAGAGGCATATAGGCATTCTATATTCCGGATTATTTGGTTATTAGATTTGATGTGTGATCGGATTAAGTATTTTACTCCATGGCAAACACAATTCGAAAACCTTGACATTGTCGAATCAGAAAAAAACAGAAATTTGATTGATTATGTTTTTGAGAGGCTGGCGGCTGAATTTTATGAGATAGAAGTCCTCATGTATGGTGCAAGAGACTTAGAGGGACAATTGGAAAACCTGATTGCAAAGTATAACAATTTTGCGCAGGATTTCGAAAACGATTCCTTAAAAAGATTGGAAAAAGTTCCTCTTTTTTAAACCATCTTTTAAACCGATATCCAACAGAAATGTTGGATAATGTAGCAATGTTGCTACTGTTTGTAAGGAAACAATATGTCTAAATTTAAGAATGAGTCAAAAATGATACAGGCGTACCACAAAAATGACGATTTTGAAAAGGAAATACAATTCTTGTATTCTTTTTGGGAATCAAACAAAAGTATAATGTCAATTTGTAGGTTCGAAACCAATTGCGAAGCAATGTTGAAGATTATCAATTCTTTAATTAAAGAAAGCTCTCTTCCTGTTATTTGGTCAAAAATAGGAGCAACGCCAATAGAATCGGCCATATATTTTTGCTCAATGCACCTAGAGAAAATCAAAAGTGCTTTGAACAGTGTTCTGAACGCTGAACACTTTGAAAATAGAGACATTGCAATTGAAAATGCATTAATATCGATACCAAACCACCTGGTGTCGATATCGGCATTTTTCTCAGAAGCCAGAGACTTATACCAAAGAGCTGAAACAGCTTTACATGAATATGAGAGCTTTGTTTATAACAAAACACTATCTTAACGAATGAGGCATTTAGCCTCATATGCTGCAATGTCGCAGTATGTAGGAGTACATTATGATTAAGTACAAAATTACCGTTCAAGAAGACATGGAATGCTCGCAAGATCTAGTAACCCAACTTTTTCAAGACGAAATTTTGGATTATGGAATTGGATTTTGTAGTTTTCACAAGTCTTATGAAGGACCAAAATCCAATATAGACAAAATTAAACCTTTGGGAGTTGATTTTGCAAATTTTGATTGTGAAAGTATAGAAGAAATGGTTAATCTCTTTGGGGAAGAAAGAGGGTATCATGTGTATTGCATTTCCGCCACTGACCATAGTGGACTAACCATGCATACTAGCGTATGTGCTAGTGGTTGGGACACAGGTTTATTTGGGTTTTTCTACATCAAAAGAGAGGAAACTTCCAATTTTTGGAACAATCACTCAGAAAGGGTTCTTGGAAAAGATTCGAAATACTCAAAAGACAACTTTGAGAAAATGTTCAGTGCTCTGTGTGTTGAGATAGTTGAACACAGAGAGGGTTTTACTCATGATTCGTTCTTTCTATGGACTATTGAAGATGAAGATGGTGACGTCATTGAATCAGGCGACGGTATTACTTCAGAAAGAGAAGCCATTAAAGACGCGATGGCTTCGTTACAGCGCCTTGTAACAAAAGAATATCTGAAATAAATCTACGACTTGGGATTAATTTCCCATTTCACAGCAATGTTGCTATGACTAAGGAGTACATTATGGAATACCATACAGTAGACAAAGATAAAATTGAATTTATCTTTAAAAAATCAACGAATTTTTCAAGCTTTGGAAACGGGGAAATCGGCCTAAATGAAACGGTAATACCAAAGTCAGCATTTGATGCTTACAAGAGGTATTGCAATAAAAACAAAGAAAAAATGCCAGATTATGATACAATCATAAGGTGGGGAATGGGTGAAGAAGATTGGCCATATTCATTCATTCCATACATGAATCCAGAAGAGGAAGATGATGATGAATTTCCAAGCAAATGGAAAAAGCGCCGGTTTTCGGCAAATGGATTCTATATAAACAACAAAAATAGGCAAATTATTCTTGAAGAAAAAGTCGATGTATTAATACCTTTTGTTTATTGGTGGAATGAACATGGGACTAGAAAAATTCAAATTGTCATGAAATACGAAAATATTTCGTGGTTTTTTCACGATTTGTTCCACGCTGAACACCATGTTGATGACAACTTAAACATTATTATATCACAACACTGTGAGTATGATGCGATTATACATTCTATTGAAGAATGTATAAGGCTTGATATTCCATTGGAATATCAAGAATTCGAAGAATTAACCCAAACATTTAACTCCAGGTTTCGTACATCGCTTGGACACAATTTCATGCATCTTGTTGATGAACAATATGCGAAATTATATCCACCTGATGATGATGATGAAGACGAAGAATAACGAATGAGGCACATGTGCCTCACATTCTGCAATGTCGCAGTATATAGGAGTACATTATATGAAGAAAATTTCATCTGAAAAGAATGTTAATTGAAGATAAAATAAATTCTTATATACACAAAGAAAATTTTCTTATGAAGATTCTTGTGTTTGTGTATATAGTGTTTGCAACATCGCTAATGGTTTAAAGGAGAAAAATGAGTACAAGAGCACTTATTGGTATTGAGTTGAACAACGGAAACTACGACGTTAAGTCAGTATACCTGCATAATGCAGGAGGTGTTGAATCTGCTGGGCGTCTGTTGTTGGAATTCTATAAAACAATGGAATCCGTAGTAGAACTAATTGAAGGCGGAGATTTATCAGTATTGGGTGAAACTTTGAAGGAATGCTCTTTTTATAAAGACCGAAGAGGTGAAGACCCTGCACTGATTGTACCTACAGTACATCACAAAAATGTAAGGTCTTGGCCTTACATGGGTGCAGAATATCTGTATCTTTTTAAACCAATAGAAAATAAATGGTATGTAAACATGAGAGGAAGCACTTGGTTTCCTCTCGAAAATTGGACAGAATAATATGAATGCCTCACTTGAGGCACCTATCACAATGATAGCGAAGGAGTATTTATGAAGTCACTTGAACAAATCAGAAAAGAATTCAGAGAATCCCCAGAGGGAAAAAAATGGCACAGAGAAAATAATTTACTGTGGGCAAAATCCTTATTTACGGGATTTGTTATATTGGTAATATATCTATCTGTAGCAGGGTTTGGTATATTTTTTTGAGTATTACCATAAAAGCACGAATTAATACAAAGGAAAAAACTGAAATATATTATTTCGATGGAAAATATAACTATTTCGTCACCCCAAATAAAAACGGAGCATACATTTTCGAAGGAAAAAGACTTCATTCGACGCTAAGTTTCAGCGAAGAAATGATGAACCATGAATTAGAGTTTGTTGTATGGTATTATAACAATCAAATCTGTTCAAGTAGGAACAGAAGGTCAGAAAAATATGAAGATTGAAAAAATTGAGGCTCTTAAAACCTTGATTGACGCACTAAACATTGTCAAAACTGAAATCAAGCGAATTTCGCCAAAAGGAAATTTTGTTGAAGTATTACAGGCTAACAACCTGGTTGATAATGATATAATCAGCAAGAAACTCTTTCTTGATGATTATATCATGAAACTCTATGAAGCTTCTGATGTTTCGATAAAGCTTTTCTCAAGATTTCTTCATGTAGCAGAAGAAAATATGATAGAAGAAGAAAAATTGTTCATTAAAGAACAATCATATTTAGATTTAAGAGACTTAGAAGATATTAAAACTTCCCAAAAGGAAGAAAAGTTCTTTTGGGTGTCTGAAATCGAGATAGATTAATTTAAAATGGAAAAAGTTTCGGCTTTTTCCATTTTTTTTATTTGCCACGAACAGGAATGAATGAATGAATGAATTAAACGAAAAAAGTCCCAAATTAATTGACGTTACAATTTACCTCAATTCAATAGGTGATCTTATAATCTATAGTGGAAACTATTTATTTGATAGGAGGTCGGCAAGATTATATAAAGATAGATGCCAAAATGATATAGAAGAATTTATGAAAATTCTATCAGATGAAGAAAAATTGACTATTAAAAATGGATGGTCAATTAAAACGAAAATTCCGTACGAATATGGAGAAATATATTTTGAATAATTACGAATATTTATATTTAGAAATACCAACTTATCACATCTTACCAGAAGAATATATAAGACAATTAGAAAAAGAAAAGGAAGAAGAAGAAGAAGAAGATAGTGGTACCATAATCATTGAAATGTAAGTTTCACTGTGAGAATCATAATAGCTGCGCAAGGTGCAATGACATGGTATTCCATGCACCATTTTTACATCAATAGTCCAAGAAAAGCTTAATTTAGCACCTTCTTAGACTATTTATCATGAGTACACTTGCGCTCAAAGGAATATAAAGTAATGTCTGTAAGCAACACCGGAAGAAAAGAAAACAAGGCTTTAAATAAAGTATTAGAAGAAAATAAAAGAGGTCTAATTGAAAGGGCTCTTGAAATTAGAGCCAAATACCAAGATTTACATATAAAAAGCAAGTCAGGTTTTAGGGTTGAAAAAGTTAGATTATATGATCTTCCAAAAATAAATTCTTTTATGCCTTGTGATGTTAATTTTTACTTTAAAAATTCTGGTTTAAATTCTGCTTTATCTGTTGGCGATAGCGATACCAGTGAAGGAATCGACGCAAAAAAAGATGCAGACAGAAAGGTAGATGAAGGATATGGTAAAGATTACTATATCTATCTATTACATGAACGCCAAAAACTATCTTATAAAATTGATGGAAGTACCGATCTCATAAGAAGATTAAAAAACTCAGATTCAATTGAATCATTTGAAGAGAATTTTCCAAGCGAAGGTAGTGACAAAAAATATTATATTCAATTGTCAAAATTTATTTTTGACAAAGAAGAAATTAAAGACCTTAATAGATATATTGTGGAGAACAATAACCCCAACACAATTGCTTTAATTCAAGAAGAAATAGATAAAGAAATCGACAAATTAGATAATGTTAATCAGAAAATTAAGTATTATGAAGATTTTATTTCAATTGATTTCTTAGTTAATAAAGAATCATTATTAATGAATTTTAGATTTATTAACAATAAAGAAGATTTTATTGAAAAATTTGATTCAAATGAAGATAAAATATTCAGAAAATTAATCAACATTCTTTGTGAACTTGCGGGTTCGGAAATTAATAAACCAGAAACAAAATTCGAATATATTAGTAAATATTATAAACAAGGTGAATTTTATTTCGATATTAATAAAATTAATAAAATCTTTCAAGATCAAAATAACATATTAAATAAATTTAAAGTTTATGATGTTAAAAAAATGAACGAAAGGTTAAATAGAATCTATCTTCTTATTAAAGATGCGAAAGCTTTTAATAACCAAACTACTAGAGCCTTAGAAGGGATGAATACAAGAACACTAGATGTTAAAAACAATCTAATCGATATCCTGAAAAATGATCATAAAACTCTTTGTTTTATTATTCATAATTTGAGAATTACGAATACAGTAAAAGATGGTATTACTGATAAAATCAAGAGTATTCATGAAGAAATCAAAGAAACTCCAGAGGTTTCAGATGAACTAAATGTTGAAATTGTTAAAATTGCTAATATTTTAACTGTCTTAGATTTGAACAGAACTGATTTAAATATTCTAAGAAGTTTAAATATTATTAATTCCAAAATTGGGAAAGATACTGTTGATAGAATTTCTAATATATTAACTTCAAAATTAACAGATGAAAAAATTTCAAGATTAGATTTGCTTCCATTTACACTTAAGAATGCAAAAACAAGTAGTGAAAAGTTTAATATTGCTCCAAACTTCTATATTAAAAAATTCTTGACCGAAGAAGATTTCCAACAATTAGATTCAATTAAGAATGAATGGAAGGATTATTTCGAACAAGTTTCAGGACCTATTAAAAATGGGGATTTATTTCTAAGATCAACATTTGATGCATTTGACAAAACTCAAAAAGAATTCAAGTTTGTTGATGAGGCCGCTAGACAGTTTGAGAAAACAGGAGCCTATGTAGAAAAAGAGAAGAGAAGACGCCTAGAAACAATCAAGAGCACTATGGGTGCCCCTGATCAACTAGTCATACCCGAAGAGCACCAAGACGCCCTCAATGCAGTCCTAGACGTCTTCACAACGATCACAAGAAAACAGGATTACTCTAACTTAAATAATAACCAATATATAATTGGTGATTTAGAAAATGAAAATGAATATATTAGTTTTTCATTATTGTATATTGTATATTATGTGAATGCAGTTAGAGATAGGCTCTTTAAATCATTGAACCCTGAAGATAATAAATATGTAGTAGATGTAAGCAAACGACTTGAAGTAGAACTGTTATTAAATGAATTGGAATCAATTTATGAATTTAACGATGTGGAATTCTTCTCCAGCGAAATAAATGCAATGATGCAAGGATTTTCTAAGTTTATTAATTTATTTAAAAAACAAGATGCCGCTTCTGGTATTTCTAAAATGCTGTTAGACTTACTACAGAATACAGGATTTGACGATAAGAACCCAGCCATTCCCCAGTTTTATACTAATGTATCCACAGATAAAGCAGATAAAGCAGAAAAAGAAGCTGAAAAACTAGAAAAATCTTTAGAAAAAATCAAAGAAAAACTTATTACAACTTCTGATAAGCAAGAAATTAAATCTCTTAATTACCATAAAAACAAATTAGAAAAAGAATTAATAGCGAAAGAAGAAGAGTGGAGAATTTCTCAAATAACGGCGACAAGAGCACCAAGTAAAAACTCTTTACGTCAAGAAATTCTCGTCGTATCTAGAGAAATTAATCACTTGTATGAAAATTCATACAATGAAGAAAGTGATAATATTAGAGAATCAATTGAAAATACCGCCAATTTCAATTCCAAGTTAGAAGAATTGGAATTAAGAATGAAGCTTAAAATGTATGAATATCTAAACCAACTATCTGAATTTGCAAAAAGAACAAATACCGCAACAAATAGTAAAATTATTGATATTGACAATTTAGATATTATTAAAACAGGAAATCCATCTTTGCAGGTTTTCTTCACGCCATATGATCTTGCAAAAAACTATAAAGAATTGGGTATAGAAATCCCTAAACTTTTGGAAGTAATTGGAAATATCTCTAAAGTGAAATTGGAGCCAATTTCATTATTATCTAAAAAGATTCAGAGCGTTTCTAGTAACGTATTTCCAATTACGGTGCTTCCAAAAGCAAATGTAGAACACAATTCTATTATATATAATTTTATGTTTGGGGATTATGATTTACTAAAAAGAACAGTAACACCTGTCAGTAAAGAGAATTTACAATTTCAAGACATTCCAAGAGTTATAAATCAAAGAATGATTTACAATCTCGGAATTCTTAATCAATTTTCTACACTAAAAACAAATAATCCTTTGTTGTCTAAAGTGAACGAAGATGAAATGACGTTTTATCTCAAGGTGTTGACTTCAGCTATGGCTGAAATTCATTTTCATATTAACAATAATGATTTTGGAATTACTAAAGTTGATTATGGAGAGTCTCAATTTGCAAAAGAAATTAATGCGTTCTCAAATAATATATTGTCAGGATTTGTATTAAAACTCAATGACATTGTGGGCAGACTATCACAAGACCCAGAAAAAGAAGATATCCTAAAAGCGTTTCAAGTTGTTAACAAAAAAATGCAAGGAGTTCACCAGAATTTAAAAACCATAGATTATAATATTATTTCTTTGGAAATTGAAGCGTTAATAGATACTCAAAAGACAGAATATTGGTTACTTGATCTTGACGAAGAAGATGTAACAAGATCATTGAACTATATTGTTGGGGCAACCAATAAAAAGAGAAAGAAAAGAACAGCATTAAAAGAAGAATTAGATCAATTGGAGAGACTAGATTACTGTGATTACAGTACATTAATTGATGTATATACCAATTTATTATCAGATAGCGAAAAAAGAAGACAGAAAGAAAACGAAAAATTAGTTATTAATCTGAAAAGAGAAGAATTTTTATCTAGTGATAGAAAAGAAAAAAATGCTATTTTTGATAAAATTGGTGAAGTATTAGATTCTTCACCAATTAATCGTAAATTGAAATATGTTAAAGAATATATGTCTTTAAATATTCCAATCAATGCGATATTAAATTTGAAATTTTTTCAAGATTGGTTAGATGAAAAAAATCAACAATATAATAAATTTGTTGTAAATCTAAGCAATGAACTATCACGAGGAACCATTTCAGAAGAAGATAAAAATGAACAAATTCGAGAATACAATGAATTCAGATCTTCACTGTATAAAAAAACAGAGATATTAAGAAAAGCTATTGCAGAGAATGAAATTGAAAAAAGAAATGTTCTCCGCGATAGATTGGGTAAACTAACAGTTGAATCTAATCTTAACGATTCATTTGTGAACAGAATTTTTTCTTATAGAATGGATGAGAACCCAACTGATAGGCCACTAAATAATATATCAGCTAATTTTCTTGTTACAGTATTAAAAAATCTAAGTAAAGACAATTATGATTTAGCTAAATTTGTTGAATTAATTGATAGAATTTACCCATCAAAGACGCCAGAAAACTCTTTTGCTTCAAATCAAGAGGTTTTAAGAATCTTGCCGAAACTGATTGATACACAGAAAGAACGTGCAATCAAATATCACGATGGAGCCGCCCCCTTAGATGTGGATAATGATGAATTTTTAATCAAGCTTGTCAACCACTTAAAAGTTAACAGATCAGAAAACGATCTATTAGTGAAAAAAATTATTTTATCATTAGGCACAAATAGAGCAACAGTAAACGAAGATGGAACTGTAGAAGTAAAAGAATTTACCAAGCTTTCTGAGTATGTTGCATATTTTAAGAAATTTAATAGTGCAATAAGAGAGTCAATGATTGACTTTGAAAAAACTATTTTAACCGCTGATGGTTCAATGTTTATAACACCCTATGATAAAGAAGTAGATGTTGCGAATATTGAAGAAGTTGATGTTACGAAAATTGATGAACTAAATCAAAAAATTAAAGATAATACAGATAAAATTATTGAATTAGCTAAAATTAATGAGTGGATTACTTTAGCCACTGTTGCTAAGAAAATTGAAAATACAAAAACAAATACGCCAACAGAAAGCTCTGGTTTTATTAAAAACTTCGTGAAATTGTTAAACTCCAACGAAGAAAGTGGATTTAAACAACTTGCAAATGTATTGAAAATTGATATTGGTGTGGAAACAAATTCAGAAAATATTAAAACAGAATTTGTTTTATTGGGGAAATCCTTTGAAACATTAAGAGAATTATCAAACAAAACAGAAGTACTACAAAATCTTTTCACGAAATTAAATGATGTTATTAATGTTACGCTTAATCAATTTATTAAATCTAATAACGATTTGCAAGCTATTGAAGATTTTGTAAGAGAAACTTCTGTGGTATTTTTTGATAATCTATCAAAAGCTCAAGACATTCAAAAAGAGACAGGTAGTCCAACTGAGAAGGATAAAGAAAATTTAATTACAGAGTTGTTTCATCTAAAATCAGTTGGTAAACTTAAAACAGAATCTTATATTGATTCCGTAAAAGAAACATTTAAAAAATTTCAATCAAATATTAATATTGAAATATTTTTAACAACTGAAGCTCGTGAAGAATTAGCACAATCTTTAGGGGGTTATAGTTTATCTCTAAGTGATGATGAAAAAACAAAATTAAAATTATTTGATGATCAAATAATAAAACTAGAAGAAATTTTAAACAGAAAAACAATAGAGAAAGACGAAATTCTTAATAAATTCAATCACTTTATTGAGTTTTCTTTTACTGGAGAGTCTAAAGACAGAGTATTGAGTGATTTTCATGATGAATATAATAAACTAATGATGATTAGTTTACCACGAATGAAGCAAGACGGTAAAGCTATCAACAGTATTATGAAAGTATTACTTCCTGTTTTTGATGAGTTGTTTGATATTCCTCAAGATTTAGTTGTTGAAATGCTAAATAATTCAGGAATAGAACACTTTGATAAATTTAACAAAAAAATTGCTAGAACACAAATGTCTCCTGAAGTAAGAGAGAATCTGGCCAAATTCGTAAATAGTTTTATTGGAAGTGCATCCGAGAAGAAAGAGGAAGATATCAAAAAAAATGGTCTTACAGCAGTTGGAAATGTACCGCAAGTAGTTAAGCAAATTGATTCAGGGACGGCTGAAAAATTTGTTCAAATGAAAGCCGAATTATCAATTCTCGAAAAAGTTATGATCAATAGTCAGAATATGTACACTGACTTAACGAATATGTTGCCAACAGGCACGTCTACCCAAATAAATGATGTTGATAATTTAGCAAGAACGTTGTTAAATTTAAAGAACAATATTACTACATTTATATTCTATATAATTATGAATACAGAATATACCAGATATAAGAATAATGAATTAAAAGGCGTTAAAAAAGAGAGATATGCCCAATTAGAAAAACTTAAAGAACAACATTTAGATTTCTATAATGAAATTTTGTCAGGAAATACTTCAATTTATACAACTGATAATAGATCGTATAAAGATATTATGGAGAAAAAAGTTGACGGAAAAGATGTAAGTATCAGTTTAAACGAGATTCTAAATAGCGATGAAACAGTTGAATATCAAGATAAAACAGACGAAAAGAAATACCAAATTCCAATTCTACTTCATATGCATGTTTTATTAATGAGAAAAAATCACGCTGTATCTGCATTAGATTTTTACTTTAACTATAATCCAAATGCAGATACATTAGCAAAATTACATACAGGATTTGTAAATGATGAAAATCTAGATAATTCATCTTACAAATTAAAAGAATTAAAAGAAACACTTTTAGATCCATATATTGAAAAACTTGTTGTTGATATCGAACAAGATGAAACACTTGATAAGATCAAAAAATTATATAAAATTAATGAAATTAAAGAAGAGTGGGAAACTTTAAAAAGTGATATAGTTTACGAAAGCAAAAACGACGAAAATGCAATTTCTGAAATTGCAGAGAAAAAGAAATTTGAGAAAGACAATTTTGGAATAGAGCAAGAAGCAGCACTTAATGAATTTACTGCTAAACTAGAAGAGGAAATTGATGAAAAACTAAGATTAGACATTAATCCGTCTAGTTATGATAATTCCTTATATACGGAAAGTGATTTGAAATCAAAAATAAAAGACGAATATCTTTATGAAATTCAGTCACTTGCTTTTGAGAAGGATACTCAAGATAAATTAGATGAAATTCTAGAACAACAAAAAAATGCCCGAAATTCAAACTTGGACATGGCTGATGTGGCTATCTACAAAGATGGAAACTTAGAAGGGTATAAAAAAGTAAACACTAAAAGACTATCTAACAAATCCTCAGCACTCGGCAAAAAATTTACTGAAGACTTTATTGACCAAAACTTTCTTTTTGAAAAAAGAAACGAGTTTAATGAGCTTCTAAAAGAATGGGATAGAAAAGAAAAAGAATTCGATACAATTAGAGATGTTTCAATTATTAAACAATTAAAATCTATTTGTGGGTTTTGGAAAGTCCAGCAGTTATTATCTATCAATTTTGATAAGATAGGTGGTAAAATATCCAACCTTCACCAAGTTCATTTTACGGAAACACTCCCGGAAGCAGAAAACGTATATAAAAATCTATTAGAAGAAATAGGGAGTAATTTTGGTTTAAATATTAATCAATTTATGAAACTATATTCTGCCAGAGTTAAGGATACAAACCCAAACAATAGAACAAAATATAATAAAGTCCTTGAAGAACTTAATATGAATGATGTTCCTAATATTGTAGATTTTTCTTCAATTAAAGATTTTGTAAAACAAAATGGGAATAAAACATTAGCTTATGCAGGGGGTCTCATTTCTCAAAGTGAAAATGGTTTCCCTTTCGTAATTTCATTGATTAATACAATGTTTAATATGAATAGAGAAGTGGCATTAGATAAAAATGAACTAGAGGTTTTGGTTAATTTATTAATGGAATATGTACCTTCTCCTATAGAAATGAAAAGAATTCATCAGTATAATAAATCAGATTTTCTTAGATTAATCATCGAAAAATATGAAAATATACAGAACATTACTACAAGTATTTATAGTATTCAAACGAATATTGATGAAACTTCTGAATACTTAACATCTATTTTCACAAATGGTAATAGTGGTAGAACGGAAAGTTCTTCAGCTAAGTTAAAAATCATACATGAAAATTATGGTGAAATAGATAGAGAGATAAAAGAATCATATGATATTTATGTAGAACAAACACAAGCGTTGATTGCTGATTGTATGAAGCTGTCGCGGCTTATCTCGCACCGCATCGAGGGTGGAGAAGAGGTCGTAGACAAGGAATTGGCGGTCCTCACGGCCATGTCAGAGCAGGTAGTCGCCAAGCATCGTCAAACGGCTGCACGTAGACGCTTGACGATGAATATGATTGAGAGAAGATTCAATGGACAAACTTCATCAAGTTCAGGGGTGTCTTCTTCTGATCTTGAAAGAATGATTGTTAAAGATTTTTGTAAAGTAAATAAAGAAGCAATTGATAGATGGAATTCAGAAGACAACATTCTTCCATTGAAAAAAATCAATAAAGATTTATCTGATGAAGACAAAGCAAAATTAACAGAAGATAATAAAGAAATTATTATCTTAAATAATAAAAATAAAAATGATAAATTGGTTCCTGAATTTACTATGTTATTTAAACAATTTAAAGAGTCAAGTAGGTTTAAATCTATTTGTGCATATTATATCAAAGATATCTTTGAAGATTTTGGAGATGAAACTAAATCACTTCACGTTAGCGATTTAGGTTTAAATAATTCACTTTTATTTTCTGCAATTGGATTAACTAAAGAAGGCAGAAAGATTGCACAAAAGAAAAATTATAAATTTACAGATGATTCATTTTTAAAAAATATTGGTATTGATATAGCTTATATCAGAGAAGATGATGAATATAAAGAAAACTATAAAGCTAAACCAGTTTTTGAAACACAAGAAGAAGAAAGAGAATACAGAAAAACTTTCATACCAGTCGGAGAAGAATTGGTACAAGAAGCTTATGAGTTTATAAAAAATCATATAAATATAGTAAAGTTTAACGATGAGGGCACACCTGAAGTCAAAATTGAAAACTATATCGATATTCCAGAAGAAATATTAGAAAAAATCCTAAAGGGTCGTAAGTTATCAAGAAAAGAAATGAGCGAAAGCAAAATAAGCCAAAATGCTGAAGATAATAATTTTATTCAAGATTATAAAGAAGAATTTGAAAAAAATGCAGATAGATTATATATCAAAGAAAGATTATTAGAAGACAGTAATCAGATGGATCTTTTAAGAACTTTGCTTGATGATAAACAAGAAGAATTAAAGCATTATTATGATATTTTAGAAGAGTTAAATGTCGATTCATATGAAGATCTAGATGCTGATGGCAGAATAATAATTGTACAAATAGAAGACATTAAAAAAGAAATATTGGAAATCACCAATAGAATGAAAAAGCTTTCAAGAGAAACCTCTGGCAATGCCAATGTTCTCCCATCTGTTTATCTAGAGGAAATTGTTGCAATACGAGCCAGTATGAATAATAGTGTTGAAAATATGCTTTATTTCTTAGAGGGTAATAGCGATGCAAATCCTGATGATGCGGATAAGATTACTAAAGGTTTATTACCAAAAATAGATAGTATTGCAAAAAATATTAAAGCGGGAAAAACTTTAGTTGACTATCTAAAATCATTTGTTACCATTGATCAAATTAGATTAAAAATGAAATTAACATCAATTGAATCAGAACAAATTGATTTATCATTAAACAATCAAGGTGATTATCCTCTTGAGAGATTCAATGAGTACAGAGATAATTCAAAAGAATTGAGTGAAAGATATAAACAACATGCAAAAAATGGTTTTCTTGATAATAAAGAGTCATCTGATTTATACACGAAATCGAAAGAGCTTGTAGAAGAATATTCAAATGCTTCTGAAGTGGTTAATAGAAATATTGCCGATATTAGAGCTGAAAAAACGATAATGGGCGATAAAATTACTGTAAATGTTGTAACTCTTTTTAGAGAATTTATTAATATCTTTTTTAAGAACAACGGCATTAATGTGGCAATTCTACAAAGAATCACTATGGAATTACGTAATAGAATCACCGTAGAGGATGTCAAACAGAAAACCACAGAAATTAAATCTGATACAATTGAAAGCGCAGGGCAAGATCTGGTTGACTTCCATTTAAGTACATCAAGCCAGACTAGCAAAAATTTTGAAACAGAAAAAGATTATACAATTGATAGTAATTTTAAAGCCAAATTTCAATTAAAATCTGATAAATTAGGCAATAAAAGAAATAAAAAAGATTATTCAGACGTGATTGAAAATAATAGTAAATCTCTTGACGAAATTTTAAAAATTACAGAATTTTTAGTTTCAAAGAAAACTCCATTTTCTTACAATTTAGAGCTAAATAAATTTAGAAAAGATTTAGAAAAGAAATTAGAAGAAAATAATGAATTAATGAAAGAGGCTTCTTCTATTTCACAAAAATATACTGAAGAAAAACAAAATATTATATCTCAAAGTGGATTAGGTAATGTTGTTAGAAATAGAATAATTGCTGACTATGAAGGTAGAGACCATGTTTCTTTTAAAAAAGAAACAGAAGAATATTCTGATTTAATAGATGAAAAAGAGATTTTGGGTAAAGAATATAGAGAATTAGGAGAAGAATTTGGAAAGAAAAAAGCCGAAGCAAAAGATCGGGAGGAACCACTTGATCCAAAAGTTTTAGAAGAGTATCAAGAAAAAGAAACTTTATTAAAAGCCCAACTTAATAAAGTTGGCCGAGATATTGATTCAAAAAATTCATTTAGAAACTTTGAAAACCTGGCTAGTAAAAACATCTTCATGGCATTAAAGAAAATTATCGATGAATACCTTAGAAGGGGTTCATATCTTAGAAATAAATTGAGAGACAGAGATATTGATATTGATATTTTCGAAGGTTTTAAAAATTGTGTAATGATGTTTATCTCTCAAGCAAACAGTAGTACCTTGAAGGAAAGAGACATAAACTCTAATCTTGGAGCAATCAAGAAATTATATAATTATCTCATCAAAACCATAATAGCAACGAATACAAATAAATCTGTATTTGGTAAAGGTAGAGAAAACAGAAGAGATATGGATAAATTCGATAAAGATTTACAAGAGTTTATAAAGCATCTCAAAATAGTTAATAGTGCAATTTTTACATCTGAGGATGAAGATGAACATGCACCAGAAAATGAATTGAAAGAAGATGAAATAGATAGATTAGATAGAAATCACTATAGAAGAGTAAGAATTAATAACAAAGAATCTTTTGATTCTACTATTAATAAATATTTTACAATTAGTAAAATAAAAAATCTGATTGAATCAGAAGAGGAAGAAACTCTGGAGAGTTTTGTTGGAATTAACAACATCAATAATACTACGTTCAGTTTTGATATTGGGGCAGTGCCTGACACTTCATCAAGTAAATTCAAGGCGTTAGTCAAAGATGTAAAAGTGATGGAAGCGAATAAAGATTACTATGAAAGTAAACTCGAAGAAGCTTTTGCTGAGTTCTTTGGTAAAACACGTATCACAAATAATCAAGTAGACCAAGGTGAAGATGGTAAAAGAATCTTTAAAGAGGTTGTTCTTGATTATTTGATTCAAGTTAATATTCTCCTAGAAGAAAACATATCAAATGTTGATATTGAAAATATTATTTTGGATCTTGACCCATTTCTTAAGAACATAAGAAGCGACCAAGCAAGCCTTCAGGGTAAAATTAAAAGTCTAACAACTTTGACCGTTGATACAGAAGCTTCTGTGTCAACACCGTTCATCGCAGACACTGAGCAGACTCGACAGTATCAGAAAGTCAAGGGTGAGTTGTTCAGACTTTTTAAATCAAGACAACACACACAGGAAAAAATTGATAGAGCTAAAGAATCTCTTGAGAATGAAGGAGTGTTGGATCAACAGATTCGTGGTGCCAACAGCTCTATTACAAGGAATACAAATATTCTCAATAATATTGAATTAGAGATAGATGCTAAAACAGTTGTTCTGAAAGCATTGGAGTCAGGAGATCCTGAGAATAGATCTGTCGTGGTTCACAAGGTCAGAAAAGATGAATTCCAAAAAATAGTAGACTTAGCTAAACCCATTACGGGTGGCGAGTATTTGAGTATGGACCCCAAGTATTCATCAGGAAACGCCTTTATCAATATGTTTGCTAGACAAAATAGTGGTAAAGGTCAATATAATGGATACTTAACTTCAATAGATATATTCAAAATCAACAATAGTTTATACATAATTCCAGAAGTTGTATATAATGTATATTTGTCTCTAAAAAATTACACAAAAATTTGTGATGAAGACTTAGAGCAAAACAATATTGATGATTATGTTGTTTTTATAGATGAGGTTTCTACAGTATTGATTGAAATTATTTGTAGTTTGAACAATATTTCTCCTACTTTATCACATGATGAAAAAATTACTCAAATAAAAGAGAAAAATTTATCTAAAATATATGGTGGTTCATTTTCTGATGATGGAGTTTCTCGAAATGTGGAAGCAATTATTCAAGCGGTGAAAAAATCTGAATTGTCAAACATTTTTTCAGCTTTCTTTAATAATTTTGAACCATTTAAAACAATTAAGCCATTATTTGATAGTAAAGTTGGGAAAATTAAAACAACTATTGACAATATTGATAAAATCATATTAAAGAGCAAAGTTAAAGTTAACGAAGAACAAGATGATAAATTGGTCGAAGCTAAAATTAAACTAGCTTTAAAAGATGTTGAAATAGACAAAATGAATAAATATGATGCTGAATACAGAACAGCGTATGCTGTTTGGAAAAGTATAGGAGATGCTTCAGCGCCAAAACCAAAAATAGAAAATTTCGAAAATATTTCAAAGTTTGCTGTAGCTCTGGCGGAAATGAAAACAGAAAGAACTGATCTTCAGTTTGTTGTTACGGAATTAATGTTTAAAAATGAAGCCTTAAGAGAATTCGACGAACCAATTATTACAAGTGATGCAAGAGAATCATATATTAATATATCTGTTTCAATCATTAGAGTTGATAAAGATATTGAAGATATTAAACAAGAAATTACTAATATACAAAATTCAACAGAATCTGATGGATTAAAAGGAATAACTGTATTAGTATCTGAAATAGAAAAATTGGAAAAAAGTATTGAAACAATGGAAGAAAAAAGTGTTGAGCTTTTCTCTAAAAATATTAATGCTTTTAGAGAATTAATCAGAAGTCTACAGCTGAACCTTTCTTTAATCTCAGAAGAAAAGAGAAAAAGAGAGGTTGAAATTCTTGCATTGGAAGCAAAGAAATTAGAGCTAGAATCTATTCTAAAAGAATACGAAGACTCTGATACGTCTTCAGGGCAAGAACTAGACGAACTTATAATACTCAAGGCAAATATTCTGTCTTCAGCAGAGGATGTGGTGAAACAAAGAAAAAACATAGAAGAGAACAAAAAACAAACTCAAAAAATTTACTTTACTACACCAAGAGAAAAAATTGTAAATGATTCTCTAACAAATCAATTCGAAATTGATTTAAGTATTGAAGACGATAAAGATTTCTTGTATACAATTTCAGATCATGTGATGTCAATGTATAATAATGACGCTGTGCATAGAAATCACAAAAACAGTGGTGCTGATAAAAAATTTGGTACACATAATACAGCTAGAATGAAGGTAAGATTGGATGGTGGTGATTATTCATTTAACCAATTTGTTAATCTTACTAGACAATTCAGACCAAAGATTATTCTTAATTATAAAGAATACTTAATCTCATTAATTGAAAGTATATCAGATGAAACTATTTTGGAAAATGTGAAGGCAAACAAAAAAACCTTTAAAAAATATTTAAAAACCAAAGAAGAAATTGAATCAAGTGAAATAAGTTGTAGTAAAAAAGAAGACGAACTAGGATTAACTAAGAATAATAGTGGTAGTGCTCTTGTTTTATACAAGGAAAAAATGCTAGAACTTGGTGTTGGTGATGATAAGACATTCAAAGAAGATGAAAGCTTTATTGAAATAATGAAAACAGCTAAAGAACTGAACAAAATATCAATTCCAGATTATTCAGAATTAGAAATTGACGAAGACAATCCAGAACAATCTAGAGAAAAACTAATGGAAATTATGGATTCTCTAGAAGAATATATGGATAAATTGAGTTTACATCTTTTTGATTTCTATAAAATCAAATTTAAAGTGGCAAATATTGAAGAGAGATTTATCAGAAAAATCAATTTAGCTACAAAAATTTATAGTAATAATTCTCTAGACGAATCTAATGAATTACTAGAAAAACTAATCACAATTTGCCAAGACGATGAAAAACTAGAGCAAAATTATGATGTTGATACAATGATTAACAATTATAAGCGTAGCTATAATATGCCCTCTGAATCAAACAGTAATCATGTAATAAGTGATGAATCATTGGAAATCATCTCCAATTTTATCAAAACAAAAATTATTGAAGAGATTAAATTAGAAACTTATGCAAAAATTAATTTGATTTCTGATTTACTATCATTCTATAGTGAGTCAGAAAACAATAGTGAATTAATTGTTGTTTTCAATAACTTAAAAGATCAATATAGTATTATTAAAAACAATTATATTGAAAACTTAAATAATTATGGAAAAGAAGATAGTGTATTTTTTGACACTGAAATTTCTTCCCGACTAGGAACATCAGGGGAAAGATTTATTCGCGATATCAAATTAGAAATTACCGACAAAATCAAAATTCTTTCTAGAGGGAAAATTAATCAATCAGACAAAAAACTACAAAAAGAATATTCTGAATTTATGAATTACCTTACTCATGAAGAGAGCGGTATTATTCCGAAATCAAAAGCTGAAGTCTTGAGATCTATTACTGGCATGGATGAAGAATTAAAAACGAAAAAAACAGAAAAACAAAAAACCGACGAAGGTATGGTAGATAGTAATAATTCTGTCGTTGAAAATTTGAAGAAAAAAATAGCTCGCTTGGAAATTGAAGGGGAAAGTAAAATAGAAGAATATAGAAAAATAATGAAATTACAATCTTATTTTTCTGACTTTACTTTTGAAGACTACATTAAAATGAGAAAAGAAACATTAGAAGGAATCAGAATTGGATTAAGAGTAGCAATCCTGAAGAGCAGGAAGCCGAAGGATCAAGTTGAGGGGGCTGTGAGTCTAGGGACACCGAAGGTGATATCTAGAACACCGGTTACCCTCAGCACAGATACACCAAGAGAATACCCTAAAGCGCCTTCCTACAGCGAGCAAGAGTCGGATTTGAATAGGGTTAGAGATGCCGACGCACTAGAAAAAGCTAAGCTGAACCTACACCAACTCGAAGCAGCTCTGAAGAAAACTCCTGAAGGTGAGAAGAAAGATCAGTTAACTCTCAGAGTACAAATAGCTAGAAACACGAGAGAATTATTACAAACAAAGGCTGATAAATAAAGTAATAAAAAAAGCGCGATAGAAATCTATCGCGCTTTTTTTTAGAGAAAATTACTAAACCTTTTCTTAAGTCTATCTGTAATTTTTTCTAGATGAATTGAATAATTCTGAGGCGTGTATCCAGCCGATAAACAAAATTCTTGTACGGAATATTTTTCCGTACAATAATTTTGCAATATTTGTTTTTGATTATCTGTGAAGTTATCTTCGACATACTCCATAACTTTAGATAACATATACTGTTTTTCTTGTGGTAGTTTTTCAATTGAATAAACGTTAATGCCTCCCTCTTCTTTTGGCGCAAAAACAGCCGTACTAATATATTCATGCATCATTTTAACCGCTTCGGGTTTCAAATTGTGAATAGATGAATATTTTTCAATTTTTTCATTATCAGAAAGTTCAGACACTTCCGTAGACTGCACCCATTTTTTATATGACTTCGTATGAGCACGGCTTACCCGTGAAGTAAATTTCAACATTGATTTTGGAATTTTGCTATTAAAATAAGAATTCCTTACCTTAAATTCAATGTTGATTTTTAGATGATTAAGAAAGGAATGATCTTTATTGTATGTCTCGATTGCTGAATATGCAGCAAGAAAACCAACGCTTAAATTTTCATTACAATCCTGACTTTGAAACTTGCACATCTTTAAGGTGAAATACCCAATATAATTACAAAGAGATTCTAAAAATTTCTTTGTTTCATTAGAGTGTGTTTGTGTACTCTGATATTTTAGAGTACACAAAGCCGCTATCCTATTGATTTCCAAAATTTCTTCATTTGTGAAAATTTTCAAGGTATTAAATTTCATAGTTTCTCCCAACCTGATTCCGTTGAAAAATGTACGGTCTTGATACCATACATTTGAATGTAGTGCTGACACAGAGAGCACGGCTTCGAAATGCGAAGCGTGCCGTTCTTCATTTCTGAGTATACCCACAGCTCACAACTAGACAAGAGTCTCTTGTCTTTAATTTTACGTATGGCATCCATTTCGGCGTGAATGGTACGGGTGTCGTTAGGCACGATCTCCGCCTTGTTTAGGACGCCGAGCGGCAGCATAGCCATAGGATGTGGCTTCATTGAATTGAAGCCCACAGAGAGGATGCTACCACCCTTCACGATGACCGCTACGTGGCGGTAGCGACACTCGTCGCTATGTTTGTGAGCCTTGTAGGCTTTGTTAAGAAAGTTAGTGAACTTCTTGCGACACATTGTTACGCTCTTATCTAGTTGTGATTCATGTAGTATATTGACCATACAAAGGGTACAATAAGAACTACTAAAACTGCCAAGTAACCCCAGATTTTAATCTCATCTTTTAATAAATAAGATGATAAGTCTTGTTTCCCAAGTGTAACTAGAAAAAGTGTAGCAAATGGACCAAAAAATGTTCCAAGGAAAGACCATAAACTCTTATCTCTATTGAGTTTATCAGCTATAATATAACATAATGCTCCATTATATACACAACAGAACACAATTACTAAAATTATCACAAGACCCATTATTGTCCTTTAATGAAAATCTGAATTTTCTTTCATAAGATATTCTTTACTGATAACCTTATAAGCTTTACGGTTATATTCATAGTCAATAGAATTTCGAACTACAACACCTTCACGGATTTTTTGAGAAGGCTCGAATACAGAATTTCCCACTGCATAAGATTCTACGTGCTCAAGAGATTGGAAAATTCCTCGATACAAAACAGGTGACAAACGTAAAACCTTTTTTGTTTTTAAATTTAAGTCAGCTACGAATTTCCGCAGTTCAAAATCATTTAACCATGATTTTGAACCATCTTTTTCAACCTTGATGGCATCAAAAACAACAATATCAATTTCATCATTTTTTAATCCGTAATGATATCCCTTTTGAATCGTAGGTCCAAAGATTTCGTAATAAAGAATAAATCCTTCTGGGAGGGCTTCCTTTAGGCCATACATATCAAAAGCTCTTTGATATACATTTTGTTTATAGAAACCGTTAAAAGTTTGACTTTGAAGTTGTACACGATTTGATCCATAGCAAAACTCAAAATCTTTTCCGAATCCGAAAAATCTCTTAATTTTTCCAAAAAATGTTAATTTAACGGGTAGCCACCCACAACGACTGTTAGAACCGTGAATTTTTTCATGAATCGTAATAAATTCATCGTCGGGCTTAAATGCATGTGGAACAAAATTTAACTTAGTTAATCCACCATATTCACCGAATAGTGGATTATTATGCTTCTTGACTTTCTTTACTTTTCCGTTCTTTCCGACTTGCTCAACTGACAGGGCTGGATTTTCGGGTGGTTCATATTTACTTACGCCAATAAGATCTCCTACATCTTTACCCAATGGGAGTTTATCACTTAAGCCAAGATCGGAAAGAGGTAAAATCATCCCTTGACTGATAAACTTTCGAATCTTAATAGCTCTAATTCGTGAACCCTTGAGAGTAATTTTGGAATTTTCTCCAAAGATTTTATTTTCTAGCTCAGGATTTAATACTGAGTCAACGGGCAAATAGACAACTTTTTCACCGATTTGATATGTTCCTTTTCGAACAATCACTTGCCACCCAAATACGATAGCAATTTCCAGTGAAACAGTTTCTGGATCGGGGTGTGGTTTGATGTCTTTAATATCAGTGACTTCTACTTTAAACATTTGTGTTCCTTTTAAACAGTACATGAGAATTAAGGTAAACTTGATTAATTCAATCTATTGAATATATACGTTTCACAGGTTGAATGATAATCTTTTAATCTGTAGAACATATACATTCTACCATTAAAAGATATACCCATCTTGTAAAAACCTGAATTCATGAAATTATTATGTGCCTTCAAATAGAAACGCTTTCTACTTAAAGAAGAATGTAAAAATTTCACGCGTTGATACTCATTCTGACTTTCGAACGAAGTCCATTTTTTTTGCTCATCAAAAAAAAAGAATTGTGATTTATCATCAATTTTTAGTATCATTTAATCACAGTTTTAGTGCTAAATAGCCATTGTTACTTTTGGTCCATTACCATGATTTTGATAATTATCAATTTGAAAATCATCAGATGTCAACTTGAAGACATCGCTCACCTTCTCTAAAGGCACTGTAATCACCATTAATGGCGATTCAAATGGTTTCTTATCAAGAAGTGTTTCGCTTGCCTCAATCGCATTTGTATAAATATGTGCATCTGCACAAAAATATACAAGCTTACCCGGTTTGCGATTACATGATTTAGCGAATATATAAGTCAGCATTGCATATTGTGCAATGTTAAAAGGTAGTCCAAGATATACGTCATTAGAACGCATATAAAAACAACAGTCTAATTTATCACCATTCACTACAAACTGATAAGTAATGTGGCAAGGTGGGAGCGCCACCTTGGGCAGCGCCAAAGGGTTCCAAGCCGTGATAACATGCCGGCGTGAGTAAGGGTCGTCGCGAAGCCCTTGTAGGACCTGTGACACCTGATCAACGGCCCGCTCGATCGGGTCCCCCTGCCCAAACGAGCGCCACTGTGGACCATACCCGAGACCCATGTCACCTTCTGGCAAATGATGTAATCCCCTCTGATCAAGAAATTCCCTAGAAGTATTCCCTGTCCAAATTTTTATGCCTTTATTTTCCAATACTTTTGTATCGGAAGATCCACCGAGGAAAAACAATGTTTCTTCTAGGAAGATTTTAGGAACAATCTTTCTAAGGGTAAGAAGTGGAAATGATTCGGAAATATCAATTTCCATTGTTTTTCCAAAAGAACTAATCGTACCTACACCAGTTCTGTCTTCTTTCTTTGTGCCATTTTTTAAAATATCTTTCAATAGAGAGATATATTGTTCGTCGAAATTGTTCATTTATTTACCGTAATAATGTGTAATAATATTTTATTTGTTGACAGAATCAACAAACTTAACATTGAAAAGATTTAGATCTTTTGTATACAAAACAGATCCAACATGTAGTCTATCCCCCACGATATTCTCAACAACTTCCTCGGTGGTTTTAAAACCACCATATATGCCCCAATTGGAAATATGATAATATTCATCATTAGAATCTTTTACTAGGCATACTACATGTCCTCCAAAGACAAAAGCATCAGGTTCCTTGTAAGTTACTGTCAAAAGTTGTGGACTAAATTTTTTAGAGATAATGTTAGCAAAATAGACTGAATAATCATCACAATCACAAGATTTTTCTTCTTGTAATTTGTTATCAGAAAGTCTATTAATTTGAGTTTGCATAAAATGTGGAGTAGAAATTACATCCCACATTTGCTTCCAATCATCTTTCTTCCAATCAATTCCTTTAACGGATTCATATACCCGTTTAAAATAATTTTCGTCTGATTCAGTTGAAATATTCCTCTTCAAAATAAGTGGGCTATTTTTTTTATTGTATTTACGCTGAAAAGTATTCCTGTAAAATTTAGACCATAATAATGTCCATCTACTTAATATTGCTAATTTAAAGACTAATTTATATAATTTCATAATGCTCTCCGTATTCGAACATATAATTAGGCTTTAAAACATAGTAATAATAAAAAAGGGCCGAATCAGTTTCCAAATTCGGCCCTTATAGTAAGGAGTTAATTATGCAGCAACTTCTTCGTCACCCTCTTCGTCTTCCAATTCATCATTATCACTATCATCGCCGGTATCTTCATTGTCTGCAACGGTTTCGTCATTGTCTGCAACGGTTTCGTCCTGAAGCTTTTGAGCTTTGTATTCCGCCAAAATGAGCCCATCCACAAGCACATCAACTTCGACGGTATTAGCAAGCTGATATGCTAGCTTCACAGCATATTCTTTACGTGCCTTGCTCAACTTGCCTTGAGCAACATCTTTTCCTGCAAGAAGGGCGTTAACAATACGAGTATAGTTAACAGTAGGGTCGTTAGAAGGCCGACCCTTAAGGCCATTAGACGTTTTCTTAGCTGAAGGTGTCGGTCCGGACTTATAGACGAATCCAGCAGGCACCTCGGGAAAAGGCACACCCATCATATTCGTTCGAATTCCGAACCAATACTTTGACTCGTCACAAACAAACACGCCATTTTCGCCAGATAGGCGTGACAGAGCGATCTTGAGACCACGTTGCGAGGGCGCTACACCCTTATTCAATTTAAGACTAGTGGCGGCAGCAGAAATTTCTTCAAAAGAAAAATAGCGAGCTTCCCCACCAAGAGCTAGCATAAGATTATCGCGAAGCGATAGGGTTGCTAGCTTGGCAAGTACGCTCGCAGAGACGGTTTCAGTAGTTTCAGTAGTTTCAGTATTCATGTTGTATCCTATGGTATGATTTATTGGCGGGGATGTAGGACTTGTTCCTACATCCCCCTCGTGAAGAGACTATATACACGTCTTGGTCTCATTCAACGTACAAAATGCTTAATAGAGCTTATTGTGCACGCTTAGCGAATCGACCCGTAAGCGGATCTCTTAACGGTTTGTCACACACTGAAGCTAGTACTATGGTTTTTTTGAGCAGCTTTTGCGACGTCGAATTCACCGGCTCTCTGGTTACCTTAACAATATGCAATTTATATGAAGTTTGTGGAAGAACTTCATCTTCATCTGAATATTCATCTTCATCTTCATCTTCATATTCATCTTCATATTCATCTTCATATTCATCTTCATATTTATCTTCGCAATCATTGTCGTCGTCGTCACCATCATATTCTTCATCAGAATTTTTAACGCTATAACAAGCTTCTTCTAGTGCTACCGGACTGTCCATCTTAGATACCACGAACATTTTACAGCATCGTAATTTCATAGCACTATGATCATTTGGAACGCTCACTACATCAGCAGGAGACAATTTAACTAGAAGCATTTGTTGAGAGAATCCATTCGCATAAATATAAGAGCCAACATGAAGACCACTTGAACAGTGATTATTTGGATCAATATCCACCAAATTACGATCCATGGTAATAAATGTACCAACATTATATTGTATGGTATGGCTATGCGCATCATATAGATCTAACATTACACTCTTATAGCCTAGAATATCGCCATCAGTGGCGATTGCGATATCGTTGTGTTCTAGAAAATCAAATATCATATTTTGAGAAGCTTCAGATGGATTTTCTGTAAGTTTCTCGCAAAAATTAGCTACATACTTAAGATTTACACCATTTGCAAACAATCGTTTGATTTTTTCTAGAAATTTTTGACTCTTAAATTCATATCTGTTATCACCATTTTTAAAAACGATGGTATCAGTAATATAAAATAGACGATCTTTAACTAATGTAGTTAAAGATTCTTCTGGTTTAAAGATTTCTAATAGTTGTTCTTCAATTTCTTCTTCTGACTCTGAATTACACAGAATCCTATATACTTCTTCAAACATAAAATCAGTAGAATTTATTTTAACAATTTTTGAATTAAGGATTAATTCAATTGAAACAATTTTTTCTTCTTTGATTTTAAAATTATATGCTAACATTTTGTTTTCCTTTGGTTTATAGTGGGATAATTAATTTATCCATAAGTTTTTCGTGATTTTTCATTGCATTAATAGAGTCACAAATAGATCTAGCGTTTATTTTAGAATTTTTATTGGAATAAAAATCATAATATTCTGTTACTCTGTCATAAATTTTAGAAAAGTTAATGAGATCCTCTTCTGTCGCATTGTCGCTTTTAATATATTCATATTTATCGCATAGATTCTTATAAAAATCTTTATATTTAGATTCCGACAAGAATTTAAATATATCTTCAATATCTAAGCGATAATAAATATATAGATATATAATTATTAAATTATAGTCATCAACGTCTTCCGCAAGAGGACTTTCTATATTAAATAATTTTTTTGAAGTTAAACATTCTGGAAATGTTATTGTGAGGTCGTGATTAGGTGAAAATTCGTGATAATTACAATCGGGATTATTTGTCTTTATTAGATTAATAACAGAGTCTTTTGACTCTTCTGCTAGATTAAGAAATACAAAATTAGCATTTTTAAAAATTGGATTGATAAAATTTTCAAACTTTGGATTGAAATTTTCAGATAACTTATTGAGTAATTCAAAATATTTAAACCCACTATATCTTACATTTTCTGGTTTTAGACCATTAAAAAAGATAATGTTGTCTTTTTTAACAACGAATTCAGGGTTGTGTCTAGTCTTTCTAAAATAGACAATATTATCCGAAATAACATTTAGATCTTTATCAAAGATAAAAGAACCAGGATAATTTGTTTTTTCTTTTTTTACTCTTGGATTTGGTGTTTTTGTTGAAATCTTTGGAGGGTTCTTAAAATCTTGCCAATAAATTTCATTACTAATATGATATTGATGCACATCAATACCAATAAACTTTAAGTCTTCAACAACTTTATCTGTAAATAAGGTTTTTACTAATTCTTCGTTTGCTTCTGGGAATGCATAAAATAGTAAAGTAGAATCCAGTTTCCAATCTTCTTCTAATTTTAATTTTAGGGTATGATATCGTTTGGCAGACCCCAAAATAAAAGTACCACGAGTTCCAGGTTTGTAGAAACAAATAACAATTCTGTTATTTGTTTCCTGATTGCAATTGTTACTGTATACGTTATTATTATTAGTGCATCTGATATCACTCCAGACTTTTGCCCTCATTACACTATGAACATAATCTATCAAATTCATATTTGAAAATTTACATTTATAAATATCATGAAAATTCATATATATGTTTGAGGTAGCAATGTTTTTGTTGTAAACGAGTTTATATCTAGATTTAGATTCTTTTTCAAGGGCTTCGATCTCATCACTTGTCAAAAGAGTAAAATCTTCATGTTTTAAATCAATAGGCAAGAAAATATCATGTAGAAGTGGAGGGGCATTGCCAATGCCATTATTTGATTTTAAAAGATAAGTAAGAAGCCTTAAGATAACCTTATTACTATTAAAAAACGTTTCATCTTGAATGTCTGTATTCAACAATTCATTAAGATAATTCTTAAAATAATTATCAATAAAATTAACAATATTATTATAGCAATTATCTGTAATTTCTAATAATTCTCTACCGGGATTAAACTGGCATTCCTTATCGTCAAGTACTTCAATAAGATAATATTCCAATGAATCTCTATCATAGTAGTTAAAAATCTTGTTGTATTTCTCTCCAAACAAAACACTAAGATCTGTTTTACCATGTTTAACGGTTAAATCGTAGATTACATTTTTAAATTTAAACGTAATCACATTAGAATTTAAACACAAATTAGTTTTTTCCAGCTTAGAAAAACGAATAAAAGAATCTGAATGAATTTCAACAGTATCATTTTTATAGTTACCAATTTGTGTAAGAACATCTCCAATGTAGAATATAGGTTCTACTTCAAAAAAGTAACCTACGTGTTTAATGTATTGTTCACCATATAAAAAGTTGTAATCAATAGGAATATTTACTGTTAAGCCAGTTTCTTCTGTGGATTCAACTTGAGATATTAATTGACACCGTGGGTAATTTTTTGCATCTTTAAAAATGTAATATGTTGATTTGATTCCATCAAAAATTGAGCATACACTAAATGAATCAGTGTATGCTAATGGAGATTTACAGCCAATCCCCATTGAACCAGTAAATTGATTATCACCTTTTTTAGAAGATGAACCATATGTGGTATATAGTCCAATAATATCATCATGATGCAATCCGAAGCCATAATCTTGGATTAAAATTGAATCGTGATTTATTGTAACTTTAATAGGAATATTTTCGCATTTTCTTTCAACGTGAGCGTCATATGCATTACACATGATTTCACGGATAAAAGCTAGTTCCTTATTAACATAAATCTTGGTGGATAAAATATCCATAATTGTAGAATTAGCATCAATGCTAAAAATAGCAGCATCAGAAAGGTTTGGAGAAACCAAATTTGTACAAGTTGATGTCATTTATTTTCTCTTGTATTTATAAAAGGTGGATATAGTACTAACACTATATCCACCTTTTGTTATTGTCAATTAGACATTATCAAAAACGTCAGTAGTATCAAAAACTTGCCGCATCGGATAACCAGATGGATCTTCTAAGAACTCTGCTTGATGATAAGCAAGTCCATGATAAACAAGTCCATAACGACGTTCGATTTCTTGTTCCATAAATGGATCAAGAAGGCCAAAAGTCGGCCAAAACATCGAAAACGGATCGCGGAAATTTTGTGGAGTACCCTTAACGATGATTTTTCCATCATCATCGCGCACCGACCGTTGCTTCATGATAAATTCTCGGATGGCGCAAATAATTTGAATATTAATATTTTCGAAACTATTAAGCTTCACAGTGAATTGTCGACATGTCCTGTCACAATTCAAACGATTCTCCGCAATCATGCGGCCCGTCGCACGATTGAATGTATCTTTTCTATTACAAAATGAAACACCAAACACCACCTCTCGCTCAGGTGCATCGCGTTCACCCGTAAATTCAAAAGCAACAGTCGCCCCGGTTTCAAATTCAGAGCCGCGAAAATGTACAAAACGTGTCTTAAGCCGTGTCATAAAATACCTCTTTTTGTTATTTATATTGCGAAAAGTTCAGAACGTTTTCGCCGTTGAAATTCGAAGAATCGTGGTTAGTTACCCAGAGTCTAGGAATCCCAATTTCTCCCGGATAGGGAGCTTCCAAATCAGTCAATACTACCACACCAGATAAATTAGGCATGTCTTTAATGTAGCTATTGATGCAGGAAAAATCAGTGCCGCCACACACCGTGCGTAGCTTAGGTGGCACCATACTAGTAATAGTCACGATGTTCTCACTGTCAACCGAAGTTGTGAACGGCACGAAAAGAAATTCCCGGTCGGCTTCACAACACTTTTTAACAATCGCGAAGAAATCTGCGAGCAATTCATCCGAGACTGAGCCCGACATATCACAAAAGAAAGCAATTTCAGCTTGTCGGATGAATTTACTACCCGGATGCATATAAGGATTCTTTTTATTCAGCTTTCGATTAGAAGATTCCTTACCACAAATAACATTCGCTCTTTCCAAGAAAAAATTTAAAATATCTTCTGGATTTGTCTTGGATTTGCGAGTCTTGATAAACTTTTCAAGAAGAGTTGAATTACCAAGTCCTTGACCTTTTGAAGAAAGGTATGCATCTTGGATTTTATTCAAATCATAGATTTTTTCAAGGAAATCCGGCCCTTTCTTTGAACCATGTCCACCTTTTTTACTACCTTGGGCTGATTCATGGCCTTCGATCGCATCACTAAAATCTTCCAGTGACATACCATGCTCTGTAGAAAGAGATGATTTATCATGAAGATTCATCATATTGATGAAACTCTGGTCTTTTTTTCTTAGAATATTTAAATATTCATCCGAAGAGAGCCCTGTCGGAAAATCTTGATAAGGAAATGCGCCGGGTAAACAAATATTTGGAATGAGAATAGTTTGCCCATCTACAGCACAATTCCAATTGATATGAAGATCTTGAGCAATGTTTTCAATCTTCGCAGTATCTTCGAAAAGATTGTGAGAAAACGAGATTTTATTTCTAAAATCAATATGACCGAGAATAATGTGAGACATTTCGTGAATAATGATAAATTCGATGGAAGATAATCCTCCTAATTTATATTGATAGAGAATAAAATCAGGGTTATAAATCATATAACGATTATTATATCTTGAATCATACACAACAGCTGCTGTCTTTTCCTCAAACATAGACTTTTTATCAGCAATAACACTGATACCAATAAACATGTAATAAAAGAAGGTATTGTTGCCTAACAGTTTTTGATTAATACAGGTAAAAAAGATCTTTTCACATGCAGCTTTCTTTTTCTCAAAGGATTGACTTCTTAGTTGAACATAGAAATCTCTTTGATCTTCAAAAATCTTGTAATTGTTGTTAAGTCCATCTTTATATACATCAGGTAAATCAACAAATGATTTATGATTTAGGATTTTGAGATAATACTCTTTACTAAGATTATATACTCTATCTGATTCCTTGTGATATAAAGCAATTTCTAACTCTAATTCTTCTGGCGTTTGCATATTATTCCCCCGAGTACATTTGAGTAACTTCAGCCTTATTGAATGCAATAAGGATTGAATCTGTCATCGGCTTTTCTTCAGTAAGACTGTGCTGCTTAACTTCATCAACGATGTCATTGATATAAAAGAACCAAGAAATACGATTGGTATTTGGATCCTTATAAAAGATGTTCAAATGCTTTACGTCGCTGTGTGCAAGCAAAGCATTGACACGCCAAGTCTTGTCGTCCATTGCTTTATTATTATCAGCATGAGGTCCAAAGTAAATCTTCTTATTGTGACGAAGAAACTTTGCCCAAATTGAACGCTGCTCATCTTTTTCTTGAGGACTAAGCTCTTTCCAAGTCGGCATATCTTTGATTGTGATCTTTTCGACATCCTTTTTCATTGTTACATAATCTTGATCAGTATAGCCGTCTTCAATAACAAATTCCCACTTCATTGTGGTGCGTGGCATACCAGAATCTGAAATAATAATGTCAAGCATACTTTCTGCATCAACAGTCTTATTAGTTTCAAGCATACACCCAGCAACAATAGCGTCAACGAAATCAAATCCGTCAAGAGAAACAAGTTCGTCAGATCTCTTTACATAAATACTCTTCACGTTTTTGTGTTCAAAAAGTGAACCCATAAACATTGATATTAGGCTATTAACACCCTTGGTGTTAATATCTGGTTCGTACATTAGAACATAAATAATATTACCAATGGCGGTCATGATAACTTCTTCACTAAGTTCGGATATCCACTTAGTAAGATTATCCACCGCCGATCTATTATAACCCTTCTCAAAAATAGTAGAGCGAAGATTCAAAAGTTCATTATATTCAATGCTTGAATATACCTGAGCTGTCGAAAGTTGTGAAGTCTTTTTCTTACCATCAAGAATATCAACAATTGAAATCTTTGCATAATTATTATGAAGAAACTTTACAAGATCAATCGATGCCTTCATACCGACGCGAGGTCGTGAATAGGTGACAATTTCATCACCAAGTTCTTCAACTTTTTCAAGAATTTTATTTTTGATAAAGAATTGTGAAAGCTTAACCCAACTGCGCGGACTTGGCTGAATGACATTTCGCTCAATCTCAGCAGCGAAAAAGTGTTCAGGGTTTTGCGCAAGAAAGTGTGAAATTTCAGTTGGCACAAGTTTCTTTTCACCAACGAATTCAAGCCATTCTGTAAGATCTGGTCGAACATCAATCACCGCGTAACGATCAAGTTCGGCAGGATCCATAATTCGAACCTGATAATTCGACCCATGCTCCCCGCCATTAACAGCAGCAATAATAATAGTACCGGGATGGAGAGTCATACCATTAAAGGCTCGTGAATCCATGAGCTGAAAAACACCTTGTGCCAATTCCCTAATGGCTCGGTCAACTTCATCTAGGAAAAGAACGACTGGTTCATTGCAGGCTGTCCAAAGCCAATCTACAGGTGTAAATTGAACGAAATCGCCGTCTACGCGCTGTAGACCAGTCATTTCACCATCGGTTAACTGACTAAGGCGTTTTTCAATGACTTTGTTTACCAAACCTTCTTCAATTAAACGTTTGGCAGCCTGATAAACAATTTCTGATTTACCAATACCATGCTGACCCCGAATCAGAATAGGCTCTTGAGCCTTCATAAATTTGTAAATTACTTCTTTGGCTTGCTTGATAGTAAGAGTACCAATTTTGCTCGAATAATCCATAATATTGTACCTATAGTTGTAAGTTGTAGGATGCTTTCCTGCATCAGACAAAATATAGGTACAATATTATAATCCTAAATTAGTTTATTGTTGAGTTTTATTAAGCACGTATGCTTTGACTGACAACAGTAACTTAGAGATTGATAAAGAATAACTAAGGCTCTGTTTTATAGTTAAGTATGGTTCAATAAATTCTTTAGAATCAGATAATTCGTGAGTATTGTAATCGCAATACTCAAATATATTTGAGACTAATAACTTAGACCTAATAATATGAGATCTTGCACTCAAATTATCATATAATCTATCATATAGGCTATATATTGTTTGTTTAAAAATTGTATCTATCATTAAACCATAAACAAATTCACTTTCACTAAGCTTAATATTGGACAGCGCCCTAATCAACGGACCACCGCCAGCGACAACGACCCCACCACGAACAGCAGTCGTTGCAGACGAGAGCGCATCTTCTAATCGGTGTCGCTTTTCCAAGATTTCTGCTGGCGTGTTACCTGCAAGATAAATGATAATTGCAGAAGCACTTAATTGCGAAATTCTATAAGTCAATTCTTGTGCCATTCTATCATCTTCAGCTTCTGTCATATCTGATTTAAGTTTTTCGATCCAAGAATCATATTTTGCATCATTAAAATTACAATCAATAAATAAGGTTTTAAATTTAGAAGACGTGACCATTTTACAGGTACCTAAATGCTCCGATGGCTTAAGAAGAGATAAGGGTAGTAAACTATCATCAAATAACGACGCACCAACCATTACACTTAAATCTTCAAGTGAGTTTTTCTTTTTGACACCAAAATAAGGAGCATTTATTGCAAGAATTTTTATCCCACTTTTATTTTTATTGTAAATAAGAGTAGACAATACTTTTTCATCAAATTCATCTGCCACTAGTACAATTGGTTTATTAAGCAAAACTAACGTTTCAATGGTGTTTTTAAAATCCGAGCCAAAATTTAGCCTACCATTGTAGACAAGAATTAATGGGTCCTCCAATTCACAAGTATGTTTATTCGTATTACAAAATTCATAACTGCTATAACCAGAGTTATAGTGATAACCATCACTAATACTAGTATGGCTTAAGTGAGTTTTGCTTTCTTCGATTTTAACAGATCCATCAATACCAATAAATTCAAGTGTGTCAGCAACTAATTTTGCTAATTCTTTATCATTGTTCGAAGACAATAATGCAACTCTAAATATATCTCCATAATTTTTAATATCATATACCTCTTTGGTTAACTCGCTAATAAGTATTTCTAAACACCTATCTAACTCTTTAAACAATAAAGGTCTATTAGTCCCAGAATCAATAACCCTGATCATATTATTGTAAAAAGCAGATGTTAAAATAGCCGTAGTTGTTGTCCCATCGCCACAACTTGACACGGTTTTTTCACATGCTTCCTTCATTAAATTCCACACGGATTTTTCTAACGGGTTATTAGTATGTAAATTTCTAGCAACAGTAACCCCGTCTTTTGTAAGAAAGTCTCCGCCATCATTGGAAATCAATACATTAAACCCACCCGGCCCGAATGTACTTCCAACTATTTCTGAAAATCTATTTACATATTCTATTATTTCATTTTTAATTTCTTGCATATTTTCCTTTGTTAAATATTTTAGTAAAAATCAGGATCATCAGGATCAAAAATATTGTCATTTTCGATCACTTCAACAGATGGTAATTTGGGTTCTGTTGTGTCGTCGGCTGCATCTAATGGCGACACAGGTGGTCCCGGCGGCACCGTAGGCACCTTGACGGGCGCTGTCAAGGGCGTAGTGGCACCATCGGGTGTCGGTGCCGGCCGTGGCGTGCCTGTGCCCTCTGGTGCTTCGTCCATGTTGACTTTAGAATTAAATGCATCATTTCTAATAATTGGCTTTTTTTCACTTGCATATTTTTTTTTCTTTGAAATTAATTCAACTTCATCTTTATCTATTTCATTTTCTAAAATTTTTAATTCTTCTTTAGCTAATTTATTATCAGAAGAACCATCTGAAACTTTAACACTATCTAATTCTTTATTTAAAGAAATTAATTGGTTCTTTTTTTCTGCTAAATCATATTTAAAAATTAATTTTTTATCCTCTAATTTAAATATTTTACTTTGAGATGTTTCTGAATTTAAAAGTTTTTCAATCTTGTCAATATCTAATTCTAGTTTAGATATTTTTTGTTCTAAATTAGAAATATCTTTAACTATATTATTTTTTCTTATTTTTTCTTGAAAAACTTTTTCAGAAGGTAAATTAACTCCATCGTTTATATCTCTATTATTAATAAACAATTTGTTGTCAACAACTTGAACACTTTCTTCTATACATTTTTTAACAACACCTGAAAACCCAATCGGGCCAGACAGAATTGAATGAATATGTTTACAACCAATACCAACATTATTTGGATTATTATTACTTGCTGGCCTTGTTTCTTCCATGCCGGGAAATGCTGATTTTTTCTTTGTCGCTGCATATGAATAATAAAATTTAAACGCATTGCATTGACAATGAAGTGATACATCTGCTTTCATTAACTCTCTGTGAAAGCTTGCATTGAATCCATTTGTATCATTGTTTTCACCATATTTTTTATTTTTATTAAATATTTTTTTAGCTATAGATTCAAATTTAGAAAAACCAATAGTCGTCTCATACCTGGAGCTTTTATTCCTTATTTTGTATCTTTGTTTAAATTCACCGCTATTTGGATCTAACAATTTAGATCCAGATGGATTCATATATTCTTGAGAATAAAAGTAATAAATATAGTTTAACAACCATAAACTTTTACGTCTATCATTTTCCACAAAACGAACTGTGCCACGCGGCACTTTTAAAGAAGTATAATTCCAATCCCATTTTAAAGCTAAAATTAAATCAACGCTTGGTACACTTTTAGATTGCGAGCCTTCTGATTTTAGAACCAATTTGGATGCTGGTGTAATTATGGCACCTCTAAATGTAGGACTTGCATTATAATCCACTTCCAATATAGATTTATTGATACGGTGATGAAGAAAACCATAAGGCTTTCCTTTGTTTTCACCTCTATCAACTCTAGCTTTTTCTTGTCCTTGTAATAAAGCCCTAATTGAAGAAATACTATTTTCTTTTATCAGGTATTCTAGGATAGATTTTGTGGTATTTCTACTCATTAAAACCTAACCTTCTCACATAATTCTGCGAATACGCCATTATCTTTATTTAATAAAAAGAAGCTTAATGTCTTATTGCTGGTGACATATCCTTTATTTTGGTGCCACCTATCAGCGCCCGATAGAGAACCCACTTGGAATTGGATAACACCAGAGAATTCTTTTACAATTTTGTGGTGAAAGTGACCATTGAAGAATACACAATTTTCTGTTTGTCCCCACATTTCGCGTGCTTCTTGGGCGATTGTGAGTGGAAGGTCTTCGGCTTTCATCCCATCGCCATGTGTGAAGCAGATTAAAGTGTTCCCATATTTGACATATTGTCTAGTTCTAACATCTAAATTATTAGCAATTGACATATAATTGTCAATACCAACATTTTGACCGACTAGTTCATCTTTTAACTTGCTACATACTCTGTCATTGTTCATAAAAAATAATGATATCATTGTATAAAGAGAAATAGAACTTAATCTATCATGATTGCCGGGTGTTACAATTAGGTTGATTTTATTAGTAACTCCACTATCGAGTAAATAATTAATATAGGCAACTTTTAACATAAGTCCGCTTAACAAAGCATTAACAATTGAATTCTCATTATCTTGAGCAGTTCCAGCAGTTGTTGTTCCCGTCCAAGTATCCATATTGAAAAAGTCGCCACCAACAGTTAAATAGATCTCTTCGGCAACGCCAAAGTTTTTAGCATTTCCGATTAAGTTCGCTGTGCAATGCACTAATCTACTTTCTAGGATTTCATAACTATTTTGAGAAGTTTTATTGATTTCATTATAATTGGTCACCTTACCCCAATGGAAATCTTGGACAGGTAGGACAATGCAATATTCGCTTTTTTTAGAAGATTCTTCAATCGGGATATTGATATGCTTATGGGTCTTGCAAAAATTAATAAATGGTTCTAAAAACGAATCCTTCCAAGTTAACCACTTGTCTGAATTGGTTTTAATTTCTGAAAGTTTTTTATCTTCTAAATTTTTCTGTAATTTAAAATTAACAATTTTTTTAATTTCTTTTTCTAGATTTTCTTCTTCATATGAAAGAATATTTGAATCATGAGTTATATTATTTTCTTTGAGAAAAGATTTAATAATATAATCGGGAATATTTAAATCTTTTGAAATCTGTTTAACTGTTTTAGACTTCCCAAAATAATTTTCATATAAAATTTTAATATTTGTCTTGTCGTCTTCAGATAATATCACTAATTTTTTTAAATTAGTGAATATAGACGGAGAAGGTAGATTGTTTTTTTTAAACAATTTACGTAAATATCCAGGATATTTACCTAACAAGGTTTCGATCTCAGATATTTCCTGAGTTTGAAGTAAGATTACTGATTTTATAATATTATCCACTAGTATTTTTCCTTATTTCTTCTAATAGAGTTGGCAAATCCAACCCGGCGCAATCAATTTTGTTGCGCGTTAAATTATAGTGATTTAACACACCATTGAATTCACCGATTACAGCCTCATCACAAATACCATCTATATTAGACGGACAAACAAGAGGAATGTTATATTGTGTAGTTAAACACTTTACTAATTTTTTATATGATTCAATTTGTCTTGGGTAAAAACCTAAAAATGGACCAAGATTTGTTTTATGAACTCTAGCATTCATAATTGGTCGTGGTCCAAATCCGTTTTTAATGTAAGTGTTTTGGTACTTGAGATAATATGCATTTGAAATATCAACTCCAATTGAATTATTATTCCAAGAAGCAACTTTTATACCCTTGAACTGTTTTTTATCAATACTAGTCGGGCCAGCGTGCCAAGCAATATTGTTTGTGTCAACAAACTGAAAAATGGTTCCATCATTATCAATACAAAAATGCGTAGAAATAGAAACTTTTTTGAGAATATTAAAGCAACTTGTTGCAGAAAGAGCCACATCCCAATGGGTCACAATCATATTAGGGTGTCTTGGTTTTTTTTCTGTTCGATAACATGATGGTGGTAATGATTTTTGAATAACCTTGCAATCAATTGGGACCTTCTTACCGTCACATAAAATAAAATTATCTAAAAGAGTAGAAGCAAAACCATTTAATTCTTTTACTGTTTCCTCTTTCATCTTTTCTTCTAAGTCTTTGTTTTTGTTATAAAAACTTTTTAAAAAATTAAACATAATTATATCTCCTTATCGAATAATTTTGGTGAGAATATTTAATCGCTTGGCTTTAGTTGTAGAAAAATAAGTATTAATATTTGGTTTAATTAAATTTCTAATTCCGTCATTGCCAAATTCTTTTTTTAGGGTTTCGAGGTACTTGTGACTTATCCTTTTCAAGTCACTCGTCTCATTAAGTAGGTGCGAAGTATGCCCCGTGGCGCTCAACCATGCTTCATGGACCATAAAAGTAGTATTTTGTGACGAAACTCTCTCATTACCCGCTGCAAGGATCAATAAACCAGCCGACATAATCTTACCATAACAATGAATAACAATGTTGAAATACCTTGAGCATTCTTTAATAGCTTGATAAATTGCAAAACCTTCGTGTATACTTCCACCTTGAGTTGATAAATATATAATTAAATTGTTTCCAAATTTCTCGATAAATTTATCTGTATACTTTTCATAATAATATATTAAAATATCAGTCATTTCGTGCAATTCTTTAATAAATTTGAGAGAATTTTCTTCTTCTACTTCCCCGAAGAAATATAGCCTGTTAGTCACTGTCGCCAATATCTCACTTTCATCTTCGCATGAATTTGCAGAAACAAGTTCAATAATTTCTTCCATGTTCTTACCTTTGGTGATTGCGTACAAGTATAAACACGACTTATAATGTAACAATAAGTAATTTCATAAAAATGAAAAAGGGCAATATTTTTCAATATTGCCCTTGTATCTTAATAAAATTACTTACTTTTTCTTTCTATTAAGACTTTCTTTTAGTAGTCTATCATAAACTCTATTGGTCAATGATTCAACTAATTTACCGGGTTTTCTCTTGGATTCGGGAAGAATTTCTTCCTCTTCTAAGTCATCTTCAAATCCACCCATGTCGTCTTCTAGTCCACCCATGTCGTCTTCTAGGTCGCCGTCTAAGTCGTCATCGCCCATATCGCCAGTGAGATCGATATCTGCACCGCCACCGCCGCCACCGAGCAATCCATCAATCAAGCTGCGCATTTGCTCTAGTTCTGATCGTGAAACCGAAACCGTTTCGCCGCCGTCGTCGCCGTCGCCAAAGCCGCCGAGGTCACCACCACCTCCGAAATCATCGTCTCCGAAATCATCGCCCCCGAAATCATCGCCCCCGAAATCATCGCCGACGTCATCTAGATCGTCAAATTCGTCATCACCGCCGCCCATACCACCTAGATCTGCACCTACGGGTGCAGGAGGTCCGTCTGTAGGAGGTCCGCCAAAACCACCTGTCATTTCATCATCATCAGTCTCCATATCAAAATCTTCAGATTCTGTCAAAAGCCTGATACCAGCTAAAGCGGCCATTCTTCGCTGAGTACTTTCATTGATCATTTTTTTTGTTTTCATATTTTTCTCCGAGAAACTATAGTGTTAAATAGTTTAATTATTAAGTATTTTATAATATGTTTGAATTTCTTCAGGTTCGTAGCTTAAATTAAAGATTTCCTTCATGTTTATAGCAGTTTTTTCAATTATTAACATCTTCCTTTTCTCTTTTTGTTTCAAATCTCTAAATTTGTATTTAGTTCTTTGAAAACGTTTGAAGAGGGTGTTTCTTAAATCTTTATTTCTCATTAAGTGGTGAATAAAAAAACCAAGAAATTCTATGTGATCAATTTTTCTTCTTGCTAATTTGGAAATAAACTTAATTCTATCTACATTAGATAGTAATGCGTTTAATTCTCTTGGTGAAATATATCTAGCTAAAATATGCCTCATACTATAAGGGTATGTATAAGGTAATTTTTTATTTTTTCTTATAAAAAGATATCTATAATTCACGAATATGAGCCTTACGTTCAGCTATTGAATTACTTGTAATGAAAGAAGATTTACCTTTAGTTTGCAACTCATAAATTGATTTACAATTTGAGTACGAACAACCACTTCTAACACCGTTCATTAAATTATTAATTTCTAAATGTACATATCCTTTTGCTGGGATGTGGTGTGAAATACCTTCTTCGTAAATATTATCTTTCCCGACTTGATTTTCTTTGGATGCCATTCCAAAATATTGTTTATATTGTTTGTCATTTATACTCACATAATTGCCGGGCGATTCTTTTGTGCCTGCAAGTAAGCTACCGCACATGACAAAATCAGCACCAAGATATAAAGACTTAACAATATCGCCAGAATTTCTAATACCACCATCTGCAATTATGAAAAAATCATTATCTTTTGGAGGTAGTGTGTCTCTATATTCTTGAATAACAGAGAGACTAGAAGCTAATGGTACGCCATGACCTGTTTGAATAGTAGTGGTGCAAATACTACCGCCGCCAATTCCTACACGATAACCATCTACACTTAAACCCCTAGAAATATACTCACTAATATGAGTATGATCAGAAATAGAACCAACTACAAGGAAAATACCTGTTCCACTTAGTAATTTTTTTGCATGTTCAACAAATTTTAATGTTTTAATATTGACGCCGTGCGCCACATCAACACAAATAAGATCTACTCCAACATCAATATATGCTAACAGATCATCATAATCTTGTTGTTGAACACCTACCGCGACCGAAGTAAAAGTAAAATTATGTTCACTTTTAAGCTTTTTAAGTTTCTCAAGCTTGCTCTCCAATGATTGAAATCTGTGTAGAATTGCCATGGAGTTGATGTTACCCATAGCCGAACACATTTCATAATCAGTTACGTTAGACATAGGCGCAGAGATAATAGGACTATTAAATCTCCATAGAGAGATAACTTCATTAGTATCAACATCTTTCTTTTCTATGTTTACAGTTGTGTCAACTGTAAACCTAGATTCAATTTCTGAATATAGTGGTAACATCACAAAGTCATCAAAGCAAAATAATTCTTTCATCTTTTTCCCTGTTGTTGTCAATAATAAATTTTCCATTATCGTTAGGATAATATGTATCCTTTAATGATCCGTCTTGGTTAAATATCTGAAACTTAACAACTTTTAATGGATCTTCGTCGTCAAAGGTTACTTTGACACTGGTATCAAGTTTCAAATTATATATAATAGTAAGAATTAAACGCTCTTCTATATACACAAACATTCCAGGTTTACAAGGAAATTGATTATGATATGAATTTTCAAAATTTGTTACATGCATCATATAAAAAGATGCAAAAAACGTAGGATACCTTTTAAGTATATCTATTACCACAACTTTCATACGCAAAAACCAAACAATATTTTTCCTAGCTCTTGAACATTTTGCAATGTATTTAGGGTCGTTTTCCCAAAACTCAGGACTATTAATCAAACCATTATATTTAATTAATAATGATTGAAAAAATAGACTATCTTCTGACACGCTATTAATAACTCTGTGTGAATAAGTACTATATATAAAAATAGGCGTAACAATTGCACAATTTATTAACCAAATAATACCAACGGTATCAAAAATGCCAAAAATTATTGTGATTGCCAATATTGGCATCACAAAAAATATAGGCATTAACGCAAACAGAGTGAAGATTTTTCTAAGTAAGATTTTCATATTATTGCCCTGTTGAGCCAAACCCACCTACGCCACGGGAAGATTCTTCTAAATCCTGAAGAACTAGCAAAATTGGGTGTTCAATTTTATAAAACAGAAATTGAGCAACACGCTCGCCGGGTTTAACAATTTGAGACTTGTTACTTACGTTATGTAAATTTACAAAAATCTCTCCGCGATAACCAGAATCTACAATATGAGCACCTACAATAAGACTTTTCTTAGATGCAACAGAACTACGATTCTTAATCTCTAGAACATATTCCTTATCAAAAGATGTAGAAATTCCAGTTGGAATTAAAGCCCCTTGACCCGCATCAATAAAAATACCTTCTGTTCCACAATAATACAGATCGTAACCTGCATCTTCATCGCTTTTTTGGAATGGTAGTTGGCTACTTTCTCGTAAAAGTTTAATCTTTAAAGTACTTGACATTTTATTCCTTTTATGGTAAATTGGTAATTAACTAGAGTCTGTTTACTCGACACCCAAGTATATCCACCTTGATATTATTGTCAATTATAATTTTATAAGTTTTTGTTTAGCATCAAAAATTGTAAATCCAAAAAAACTATTGAAAGAGTCAATTGTGGCAACATAAATATTGTGTAATTCAATACTAATTTCAAATATATTAAAACAAAATATTTTATATTTATTGAATGTATCATCCAATACAACTATTTCAACATAATGTTTTTGAGTATTCTTGCTGATTTTAGCTGTTTTTTCAATTGGGATAAACCAAACAGTGTTATCTTCTGCGCTATATGAAGAAATATTTTGAATACTATTCTTATGTAAAAATGCTTCTCTTTTTGCGTTTAAGATTAATTTCATATCATAATAACCAAGGATTTCAATTTTTTGCATTAGAATTTCTTGCTTAGAAAATTCTTCTATATCTGATAATTTTAATTCTTGTTTAGTAGGAGAAAATAAATCAATTTGTTTTTCTGTTAACTTTCCATAAGCAATAATTTCAGAAAAGTTATTTTTGTCAACTTTTCTTGCGTTTTTTAGCTCAATAGATTGGAAAAAATGTTTTTTATTTAAAAACCTATTATCTTTTAATGAATCTAAAATACCACCAGATGCTAAATCCTTTATTTTTCTAATATTAAGTGCTGAATAGGAAATATTCGGATTAAACAAAAAGTGTTCAATGTTTTTAAATGGTTGGTTATTAATAATTTGCTCAATTGATTTAGAGCCCATTCCTTTTACCATCGTAAAAGGTGCTAGTAAATTATTATCACCTAAAATTTTCCATTTTTCTTGAGATAAATTAATATCAGGTAAAAGGATTTCATATCCTAATTTTTGAATGTTCATAATACTTTTTTGTTTTGAATCAGCTGATTCTGCTGATTCTGTATCAAGATAAGAGGCACACCAATCATCTTGATAAAAAGTAAATAAATACGAACATTGATATGAAATCATTGAATATGAGAGGGCGTGATTATAAGAAAATGCATAGCGAGCAAATTCTTCAAGTGATTTCATTATTTCATTACTTTCAGTTCGTGTAAGACCTAATTTTATACACCCCCTGTGAAATCTTTCAACAATATCGCTTATTTCTGATAAACCTTTTGACAGTCCTTTTTTAATAAGAATTTTTCTTACTAATTGTCCTTCATCTTGAGAAATTTCTTCTCCTAAAGAACATAGAATCTTTGGGATATCTTCTTGAAAAATAACCATGCCAAATGTGAGTCCAAGAATATCTTTAACCAAGGGATGAATATAAACAACTTCTTCAGGAAATTCTTTGGCTTTAAGAAACTTTTTATCAACATTGGATGATAATGGGCCGGGCCTATAAATACTGGTAATTACACAAATATCTAATAGACTTCGTGGTTTAAATTGATTAGCAAAAGATTGGGCTCCATTTTCGGTAAACTGGAAAATGGATAGGAAATTCATCTTATCAAAAACATTCTCATAAACCTGTTCAATATTGAAGTCAATTTTGTCAGGGTGTAAATTTTCGTTATACCAACTGATTACATCTTTCTTGGCATATGGTTGTTTGGACCTTTTTAAAATAGATTCAATACAAGCCTCAATCTGATCCAAAGTCTTTAGACCAAGGAGGTCAAATTTCACGTATCCTAGAGCCTCTAGGTGCCTCCCTGCCATACCCTCTACCCAAGGTGTCTGTAGGGTGCCCTTCACGCTGATAAGGGGCAATTTGGCGCTCACATCGTCCAAGATGATCACCCCGCCGGCATGACAGGAAAGGTTTCGAACCTCACCTAATAGATTCTTGATGTGATCAAACACGAATGGATATTTGTTGATGAATCCTTTGAAAGATTCTGAATATTCCAATACTTCTTCAAGTGTAGGCTCATAAACGCCCGCCGTAATACCGTGAGCCTCTTTTGCTCGTGGCATGGCTTCATCAATCATCTTGACTGATACTTCATTAACTTCTTGAAAAGGAATATTATAAAACTTGGTAATATCTTTTAATAAGGATTTAATTTTAAAAGTATTTAAGTTACTGATATTGACAATAGTGTCCTCACCCCAATGGCTCTTGAATACATCTAAAGAAATATTCTTAAAATTTGAAGTGATATCAATATCAATATCTGGCAAACTTGTATCAGATGGTCGAAGAAACCGTTCAAATGATGTTCCCCATTTAATAGGGTCAACTTGATGAATTCCAAGCAAATATGAAACAAATGAACCGGCTGCTGAACCACGACCATTATAAGAAATACAATAATCTTTACTAATGTCTGTGATTTGCTTGGTAGTTAGAAAGTAACTACCAAAATCACGAGCATTAATTACGGATAATTCATATTCCATCCTCTTGCTGTAGACTTCGTCCTTATCTAATCCACGTTTGATTAATTCTTCTCTACACATTTCCTCAAGTGCCTGCGAAACACTTTTGTTTTTAGGTGTAGCAAAAGAAGGAAGTTTGATACTCGTATCAGGAATCACGTTTTCAATTTGATTCATTGCAATATCAAAACTTCTCTCAATTGATTCTAAAATCAATTGATCGTCATATATATATCCACATTTTTTTGAATATGATTTATACGACTCCCACATTTGGTCCCCGTTTTTAGGGTAAATGTCATATCCAACATCCTCAACTGTTTCGGGCAGGGTATTATCAAAATTCTTCTGATTAAGAAACTTGAGCCTTTTGTAAATCTCCCTATCTTTCCAGTCAGCCGGCTTGGGATAATGAGAGTCGCACGTTGATAAGAGATGTAAGTCTAAAATTTTAGAAATTTCAATTAGTTTAGTGTTGTACCAGTGTTGCTCAGGTATAGAATTCCATTGTAGCTCAAGATAATAATCTTGTCCAAATACATCTTTGAAGCCTGATGCTTTTTCAAGCATCAGTTGAAAAATTTCATCATCCGTTTTATCGCGATTGTGCCAATATTGATTCATTAAATGTGAACCAAGGCACGCTGAAGATAAAATCAAACCTTCAGAATGTTCTTTTAACATTTTCATATCAATACGTGGAAAATAATAATAATTATCACCAGTATTTGACATGGATGTCAATTTGTAAAGGTTTTCTAATCCTTTCTGATTTTTAGCCAAAATAACAAGATGAGACCTAAACCGAATAGGATCTTTCTTTTTAAAGTTTGTTTTTGATTCTTCTTCATTTTCAAAATTTGTTTCAGACGAGGATTTATCTTTTTCAATTACGCGATTAGCCTTTAGCTCCCTCCATTCATCAATTGAATCATGATAATATGCTTCAATACCATAAATTGGCTTAATAGCCCTACCTTCTTTTTTCATCTTTTGATGATGAATAAAATGGAAAGATAGACTGTTCATGTGACCATGTTCAGTGAATACAAACGCTTCTAACCCATTCTGTTGGGCAAAGTCAAGATGTTCTGAAGGAGCCCCAAAACCATCTAAAATAGATAGACCAGAATGAGCATGTAATCCGACAAATTTAATTTTACTCATAATATACTTCTTTATTAAAAAACTTATAGTCTCTTAAGTTTATATCTTGTGTTTTCATACGAATTCCTGTTGTATAAATTTTTTATATTTTCTATTAGTATTAATCATATAACAATTATTCATTTCAATATGAAAAATGTTTTCTTTCTTTAAAAAATCAAATATTTTTTTATTTGTTAGAAATTTTGTATTATAAATTTCGCTTTTTATTTTTCCAAATTTGTTTTTAATTTTTACAATTTCTTTTTTAGAATTAATACTTTCCAAAGACTTTGTCAATATTTCTGTATTTATTATAAATGGATAATTGTAGCCATCTAAAAACCCTTTTCCTTCAAATGTAAATTGAATATTTTTTTTAAAATTTACGTGATATCTTCTAATAGCTTTATTCATGTTTGGAATTATATATTTTTCCCAAAGTGTATTTTTGCAAATTTTAGCCATACAATCCCAATAATGTATAATAAACTTTATAGATAATTGATTACTAAGAATTTGCTTAAATGATTGTCTAAAATATTCACAACTTTTAAGACACGCTTCAGTAGCCCCAATTCCCATCATTAAATCTTCATAAGACGGTGATACATACAACACAGGGATTTTCATAAGTTTAAGTTTATTAGAATTGGATTTTCTAGAATGTATATAATTGCCTAAATGAAATTGAAAGAATTTTTTTAAATGAGGATATGTAACAACTATTATATAATCTGAGCCCATGTGTGTTAAATCTAGTAAACATTTTTTTATTGCGCTGATATTAGAAGATACAGGTACCATACAATTAGCAGGCATATAGCGCATGTCTGTATTGTGTGAAATGGTTGAAACACAACCAACGACTAATTTTCTAAACTTTAATAATTTACCAGACATGACACAATACTTTAGATCTCTCTTTTAATGTAAGTTTTAAATCTTCTAAAAGTTCTTTTTTGTTAAGCTCTAAAAACTCTATTGACTCTATTGAATTATATGTTATATTATGATTGTCCAAAATGTGTCTATGTTTAAATTCTTTGATTGCCCTAAATGATCTCGGCATGTTTTTCTGTAAGAACGTCTTTGGGTTATCAAAGAGAATCTTCCTAGTATATATTTCATTTATATCTGGAATTGTGGATTTTTTAATATCTTCTGCTGTGACTTCTGATTTACACATTAAGAAAAAACCCTTGTTGAAGTGATAATAACTTAACTCAGATGGAAATTCAATACCTGTTTTAAATATTTTAAAATAGTCGTTTGCACTACAGACGTGAGAATCTACATGTTTATATTCAAATATATCATATATATTGTATATATTACTTAATTCAGCTTTTTCAAATAAGAACTGTAACTCATCTTCAACAGAGTTAAAATTTATGAAGGTCAAAATATCAAATTCAATCTTAACCGGGTTAGCATTGTTATTTGTATAAGCCAGTAATGTATTTTGTGAAGTAAACTTAAATTTATCACAATGAAAATCTAGTAGTTTACCATTTGAATTGAGATGATATCTCAATTCTCTATATAGAGTAGACTCTGTGGAAATATCTGATCTGCTACTATCATAAAACTTGGAACTAATTCTTGATATTTTTTTTCTAAATGGATATAAATACCAAGAAAAATCATCCTCAATAATTGACCACGGAAAAGGATAATTATTTCCATAAAAAAGCAACTTGGAATCTGTTAAAAATGCATATAACAGAGATTCCAAGTTGCTTCCCAAGACGAGGTTTTTAATCTTCATCTTGGTATTTAGGAACAAATTCAACTAAAATAATTGATGACTTTGGTACAAACATTCTCTCGGTATTAAATTTTTCAACCGTCAACACAGAGAAGTTATCAACATATACCAAAAACTCACCTTCCGCATCAGTTAATTCTCGGTTCAATAAATTAAGTTGAAAAATATTACTTCTACTAGCTTTATAAACTCCAATTTTTTCTAGATTCTCTTTTGAAGAAGCGAATTGAGGTGGCAATTTAATAGCATTAGAATCTAATCTTTCAATAAGAAGAAAATTATTTACTTGATACAATATATTTTTCATCATTCTCCCGGTATTTATCCATATTAATTTGAGATCTTGTGTGTATTTTTTCTAAAAGCAAAGTATGTTTAGACCTTGTTTTGCAATAATTGCGAGTACAATTATTAGAATCCTTAGAACACTTCATCTTATAACGTGGATGATTTGAGGTTAATGCCTCAATCACCATCATTCTATCTGTCTCAGAACAAAAAAGAAATTTATTCTCATACTTTTTATTGACTCTTTTATATTCTCGATGCCAACAACGAGCAGCCCACTTTACATTTTGAACAATAATAGGGTTACCGTCACATAACTTCCAACGGTTTTCCATTAATTGCATGGGGCCGTGAGAAAGATAACCCTACCTTCTCTATAATCACCCATAATAGGCCCACCATTTTTATTTTTTGTTCGTAAACCACCTTCAATACACCAAGTTGCTAAGGAAATTCCAATTAGTGAACTATGTAGAGACATATTTTTGTCTTGGCGCAATAAATCTAAAGCTAAAATAAAATTAAAATTATCAGGAACCCCGTGTTTACATTCTTCTAAAGAAGAATAGATAAAAAAACGTTCATATAAATTGGCAGGCTCGTTAGAGGGAAAGCCAACTTCATAATCGGAAATCGAACATTCCAACGGAAACTCTTGTGATTTTGCCGTATTTTCAAATAGAATTAGACACGCTAAAATTAGCGTCATTTTTTTAATATAATCGAACATTTAAATTTCCTTATTTTGTTAAATACCGTTTTTCGCATAAGTTTTGGCTAATGCGGTTCGTTGCCGTTGTTCATTGTCGGTCCACAGGGCGACGGTATCTCCCTGTGGATCACAGATAGATGATGCAGTCACGTTTGAAGATTTAAGCAAAGCTTCTTCTTCAGCCTCAAATTCTTTAATAAATTTGTTAAGATACCACTGAGCTTTTTTTAAGTCTTCGAGACCTTTTTTATGTTTCGCTCTACAAACATATTTTACCACGTTACCAAGAGAAAAATCTAGCTTCTGATCTGTAATAAAATCATACACTTCAATTTTTCCTTGATTATAATGCGATGGATGATTAATCTTATCTGACATATTATTCCTTTATATCTACTGGTTGATTCGGGTGATACCGAAATTGAATTGATTCTGTATAATCAGCTAAAGTTTTTTTCATATAATCAATGAAGTTTTCATGTGTTTTCAAGTCATACAACTCCCCACGATAATTGAAAACCTGAAAAATACTACCACAATAATTGGTAACTTCAAAAATTTCACGATAGCTATTATCTTCGACATCCCTAAAGTTACTTTGAACCATGACATCCATCTTACTGATAAACAATTTCTTAAGTTTACCTGTAACACAAAGGGCTTCAATTAGTTTAGGGTAATTTAAAAAATTAATTTGGCGTTGACGTCCTGTGGTTGCACCAAACTCAGAACCAAATTTAACAATGTTTGAAAAATATTTTTCATGATTTGAGTTTTTAGGCTGAAATTCTTTTGCTCCGACGTAAGTTTCATATGGTTTGATCACGCCATAAACATTACGAATTTTATCATACGAAATATAATTTGCCAACACGGAAGAAATCCCCGGATGGCTAGATGTGACATATGGATAATCGCCATAATCAACATCTAAAAAGTGGCCTTGAGCACCTTCTACAAGAATTGAATGAGAAGAAGAAGAATCGTATAAAAATTCATATAAATCAATAATATATTCTTTTAACTCAGGAATATCTTTAGCTAAGATACCTTTTCTATCGTATTTATCGCGATAACACGGACCAATACCTTGCTTAGTCGTGCCAATCCTGCTTTCTTTGTTTTCTTCTTCAATATGAGAATTTGTAACGATATGGCAATTACCTGCAATTTTAATACAATCTGTATTATAACCAAGAGTTTTAATATAGGCAACTTCGGCCAAAAATTTATCTACATTTAAAACACAGCCATTTCCGATAATTGACATTGTATTATACAGAAAACCACAAGGGACTAAATGTGTTATAATTTGTTTACCTTCATGATAAATGGTATGCCCAGCGTTTGAGCCGCCGCTTACTCGCATTACTACATTATAACGCTCTTCTCCTAAAATTTGAGCAGTAATTGCACCCTTGCCACAATCGCCATAAGCTAAATCAACAACAACATCTACAAATTTAATCATTATAATCCTTTATAAATTATCCATTAAGAATTTTAAATTCAGAAATCTTTTCGCCATCATCGTTATAAACAATAAGATTTTCTTTATTTTCTTTTAAATAGTTTTTAGCATATTGTTGAATTTTTTCTAAGTCTGGAGAAGTTTTTAAAACTACACCTTTGTTATTTTTTAATGTAAACATACCTATCCTTTTTTCGTTTATGACTATACACACCAACCATGATTGATCAAGTCATTATCCACACTTGCTAGAGCCGCAGTCCATACAAGTGATACAGCCATCTTGATACGCAATGTTAATACCACCGCATTCGTCACATTTTTTCTCAACCAGAGATTTTGTGCCATTTGCAATATATGATTTACTTAATACTCTTGCGACAACTCTTGAAAAGGATGTCAAATCTGAATATTTGTCTTTTCTCAATTGCTCTACAAGATAATTAACAGGTGCTCCGTGTCTCAATGCCAGTGAGATAGTTCTACCAAATGCTGAATAATTTGGATTTGCAAATAATTCTACAACATTCTTGTAGACAATTTCATCATCATCATTGATTGGAATTCTTAGATTATATATTGCTACACCATCTTTCTTACCGTCTTTAACAAGAAATCCTGATTTAATCTTTTTGGGTACTTCTACCATTTCTGATAAACCCGCAAAAATTTCATACGGCAAGCCATTCATTAAGCCCACGAGAATTAGATATGGTTCTCCACCCACAGAAGCTCTGTGAATATCACATTCCATTTCTCTTGGTCTCTTAGGTGCATTTGTAAGACTAATATTATTAATCGTTGCTTTTGGTTCGGTGCTAATCAAAACACCAGCTCTAGAACCATCTCTATATACTGTAATACCTTTACAACCAGTTTTCCACGCCTTAAAATAAGCATCGTCAACCGTTTCAACTGAAACGTCTTTTGGTAGGTTTAAGGTATTACTAATAGAGTGACAAATCCATTTTTGAGCTACTGCTTGCATATCAATTTTAGCAGACCAATCAATATCATTTGCACATGAATTAGCATATGGTGACAAGGATTCATCAGTCAATCCAGTAACTTCCATCCATTTAGTTAATCCATGGTGTCTTACGGTAAATTCACTCCACTTATCACCCATATCATCAACAAAATCGGGAATAGTCGAATCAGTCACGGCAATACGCTTGCGTCTTTTATACGACATCATAAAGACCGGCTCGAACCCGGAAGACGTCTGTGTCAAAATGCTCACAGACCCCGCTGGGGCTGTGGTTGTGAGCGCGATGTTACGTCGGCCATAGTCCCGCCAGTCCGCCAGTGTGCTATCCCCGTAGTGAGCATCAGCAGCCTGTATGACGCGATTGAGATATGTGTGATCCTTTTCTAAGGAAAAATCGAATATCGGGAACGGATTTCTTTCTTTGGCTAAATCTATAGAAGCTTTATAACACGATGTAGTTAAACACGAATAGACTTTTTCTGTAAATTCAATTGATTCCGTAGAGCCATATCGATATCCCATAAAAGCTATCGCATCACCTAATGCTGTAATACCTGTACCAGTTCTGCGACCATTTACAGCCTTAAGTGTAATTCTTTTCCAAAGATCTATTTCAATGGCTTTAACTTCTTGTGGTTCAGGATCTGCATTAATTTTGGCAATAATTTTTTCACATGCTTCGATTTCTAAATCAACAAGATCATCCATCAGTCTTTGGGCAACCATGCAGACTTTTCTGTACTCAACCTCGTCAAAATAAGCATCTTTGGTAAATGCATTTCTGATAAACTTAATCAAGTTAACCAATAATAATCTGCAACTATCATCTGCGCACATACCGAGTTCGCCGCATGGGTTTGTCGTGATTGTCTTAAACCCAAAATCAACATAACAATCAGAGGGCGTATCTCGTAAATATGTATCCCAAAATAATACACCGGGCTCTGCTGATTGCCAAGCTGCCATTACAATAGAGTCCCAAATTTCTTTGGCATTAACGGTTTTGGTAAACTTGGCTAAGTTGGGTACAACATCAGTCGGCCAGCGCAACACAAAATCTTCATTTTTTTCAACTGCTTCCATAAAGGCATCTGATACTTTAATAGAAACATTTGCTCCTGTAACTTTCTTTAAATCCTTTTTCATGGAAATAAAGGTCTCAATTTCGGGATGTTCTACATCACATGAAATCATTAGAGCGCCACGACGACCGTTTTGGGCAACTTCTCTGCACGTATTAGAAAATCTTTCGCAAAATACTGCAATACCATCGGTGGTGCCAGCAGAATTATTTGTTCTCATTCCTTTTGGGCGAATAGTAGAACAATCAGTACCAACACCACCACGACGCTTCATTAATTGCGCCATTTCCTGATCTGTTTTAAAAATACCGCCATAAGAATCATAAGGTGGTGCAATTACAAAACAATTTGATAATGATTGTGTCCGACAAACATTACCAATTGAAGACATTGGAGAGCCTTGAGGAACAATCATCCAACTATCCAAGTAATCAAAAATTTCTTTTTCGGACAGGGGGTTTTCGTATTTTTGCTCAATTCTAGCGAATTCTTTGGCAATGCGTTTGTGCATATCCGTAGGAATACACTCTAATAATTCACCATCACGATCTCTGAGAGCGTACTTATGAATAAATGTTTCTGCTGCTAAATTATCTCCATTAAAATAATTTACAGATTTTTCTAATGCATATTCATATGCATATGGTGAATTGTTATTGTTTGGCATCTAATTTATAATTTCCTTATTATATAAAGTTTCTATCTATATTCTTTATCAACTTTTTTAAAGTTTTGACAATTTTTGTGCTAATTTTATATGATTTTTTATCAATATAATTTAAAATTTTCTTAATCTTCATTTGTTCACTGTTTTGGGTGGGTTTTTAATTAGGTCTAATATCGTGGTTTACGGTACTAATAATTTTGCCATCGACACTGTAGGTATTCCAAATGCCTAGTTTTATTCCACCTTTTGTTTTACCACTCATCCAGATTCTTAATTCAGAATCTTTTTCGTGAGAGTACCAACTCATCTTGGATGGATAAAAATATTCGCATTCTAATATTTCGCAGTTTTCATTATTTGGCAATTCTTGAGAGTCTTTGTTCAAGCTCAAGTCTCTTTTTGAGGATAAAGTTTTGGAGATTTGTTTCCGCTTCCGCTGCTGTCTCTTCTTTTTCATATAGATCAAATCCAAATTGAATAGAATCATCAATAATTCTAGTAGACACTGTTGATAAATCTTTTTCTTCTCTTAAAATTTTATCGCTTGGGCCGTTACGATTCTTAATAATAAGAGCATTACCCGTTGTTGAAAATGACATAGCATAGTCAATTGGTGATACTCTTTTGTATCCATCTTGGATATGATTAAAAGTAACTACATCAGCCTCAATCGAAGCCCTGTTTGTTTGGCAAGCTGATAAGGTCGCCATATTATTACGACTAACCATAGAACAGACTTCTGAATAGACTTGAAAACCTAATTCATCTTGTCGTTTTGTAGAGGATACAAGTAAATCAAGATAGTCAATAATAATAAGGTCAATTTTATGACCATGTTCTATCATTTTATGATAGTGATTTTCAATTGTCTGAGCCGTTGCTGAATACATGGGAAAATGTTTAATAAACAATTTGCCCGGTACTGTATGCATATATTTCTTAATTAAGTCTTTATTGTTCTTCAAATTTTGAAGTTTTATACCAAACAAACAAGAGTCAAATCGTCTAGCGATAACGCTATCCTTTAACTCAAGAGAAATATATAATACATTTTTACCTCTAAGTAAATTAGCAGCACCTGTATATACCATTCTCATGCTCTTACCGGTGCCTGTAGGGGCGAGATATACAGCTATCTCACCTTTGGCGACGGGTCCGCCACCAGTATAATCATCTACGACATCCCAGCCGCTAGTGCATATACCCTCGCGCTGATCCTCTTCATACCTTTTTTCAACATCTTCGCTATATATTAAGCCTGATTCTAAATCAACACCAAGCTTAAAGCATTCATCAATTTTTGCCTTGAAGGCATCTAATTCGCCAGAATCTAATAGATCGTGGTATTTACCAATGGCCTCTTTAGTTTTTTGTACCTTAAAGAATGTCATAGATTCATTCTTTACAAATTCTTCATCAATTACTTCAGAATTTCTTTTTAATCCTGAAACGAAATTTTTAACAGCGTTTTCATTGATTTTATTGTCATAAACAATTTTTGTGTTGACAATACTTTCAATTGTAGAAAGCGAAGGGTGTGATTTGTATTCGTCTTTATAATCGAAAATCTTGGATACTAAAATCTTTAGATAGTCTAATTCAAATGATTCAATATTGATAACGTCTTTTACTCTATTTGAGAAAGGTCTATCAATTGCAATCAATTTAGCTAATTTAATTTGGAATTCCGGTCCAAAGTCTGAAAGTTGTTTTTTTCTACTAGTAAGTTCCATTAAATTGTCCTTAAAAATAATCAGAGTGTTCAGAATATTTACTCAATAACATCTTAAAATTTTTCATCATATTCCTGTTTGCAAATATATCACAAAGATTATTAAATTCAGATTCTTTAAATAATCTATTACATTCAATAATGTCTTTTAATTGCTGATTTTCTTCAGAAGACATATTGACTTCATATAGTTGCATAATCGCATAATTTTTCTTTACTAAATCCTGATTTTGAAATAATTCCGTATAAATAGTATATGGTTTTTTTCTTTTATCTAATTCATTATCCACAACAGCTTGGGAATATAATTCTTCAAATGTAAGTTTTTTTTCTTTTAAAATACCTGGAAATCTCTTGCAAATAGTAGCTAAACCAGCGCCTTTAAGCCCCGGTAAATTATCACTCTTATCACCCTCTAATGCTCTTGCTAAAACGAAATTGTGAGGGTGAATACCAACATCTCTTAGAAGATCTTCTTTGGTATATAGTGTTTTATTTGTCGAACGATAAATAGAAATATTATCATCTAATAGTTGATAAAAGTCTTTATCGTTCGAAATAATGATAGCTTTATCATTATTATGTGAAAATTTTTGAGCTAACTTTGAAATAATATCATCAGCTTCAAGATCCACAAGATTAATATTGTAAAATGGTAAAGTAGCTAATACCTCTGTCAATAAATTTCGTTGAAGATTTCTGTTTGCCTCAATATCCTCTTGAGAGGATATTAGTCCGTTTTTAACCATTTGGTGTGGTTTAGGGGCGGTTCTATGGTTTTTATATTCCTCATTAATAACTTGACGTTTTGCTCTTGAGTTCTTACCATCCCAAACGATATACATATCGTTTGGATTATATGACTTTAAACATTTATTAAGCATATTGACGAAACCCAATACACCACCATAAAATTCACCATTAT
>Ga0209702_10000816_pt1 | contig 64164 bp, 46 predicted proteins | sample FRY01_FD_187210 | JGI IMG/M metagenome (GOLD analysis project Ga0209702, IMG submission 187210) | Freshwater microbial communities from Lake Fryxell liftoff mats and glacier meltwater in Antarctica - FRY-01 (SPAdes) (version 2) | ecosystem: Environmental > Aquatic > Freshwater > Ice > Glacier... | reverse complement strand
CACAATACACGATCACTCGTACTTGGACTGCTACAGATTGTACCGGTAACGTAACAGTAATCGAACAAGTAGTTTCCTTCGAAGAACTAGGATTTGGTGCGCCAAATATCCCAGCGCTTGAAGAGGCTCAAGAAGCAGTTAGCAAAGCTCCATCTGACGAAGTTAGAATGGTTGCTTTCCCTAACCCAGCTTTCGACAATGCTTACATTGAATTCAACCTCATCGAGAACGAACGTGCAACACTTGAAGTGTTTGACTTGAACGGAAACTTGATTGAAGTTCTATTCAACCAGGAAGTTCAAAAAGGTCAGGAATACCGTGTGGTATTCAATGCTGAGAAGCATGCTGAAGGAATGTACTTCTACCGTTTAACTACTCCAACTATTTCTAAGACCTCAAGGATTCTTATCCACAAGTAATCTTAGATAGACTAATAATGAAACCCTCCGCGAAAGCGGGGGGTTTCTTGTTTTAAACCAAAAGATTCGGTTTCAAACAAAAATTTGGTTAATGTAAAGTGGGAGTTAAATTCACTTACATTTAAGATTCCTTGCAAGGAACAAATACTCTAAAATGAAGACATTTATTGTCTTATTGATTTTTGTTCTGCATCTGAGTTCGGCTCAGACTCAGTCGTTTGTCGATATAACTCTAAGCTCTGGTATCATTCACACATATAACGGAACTTTTGGCTCTGGAATCAGTTTTATGGATTGGGATAAAGATGGTTGGCCAGATTTGAGTTATTGCAATAAAAACGCCCATCCACAATTCTATCATAACGAGAATGGAAGTTTTGTACAAGTTCCTCATTTCATTACAAACAACGGAAATATGCGTAGTTTGCTATGGGTAGATTATGATAATGATGGAGACTACGATATTTCTGTTAGCAGGCATAATGGTTTATTTAAATTGTATAGAAATGACAATTTCGTTTTTACTGATGTAAGTCTCCTAAGCGGCTTTCCCATCCAAAATTATTTGAGCTATGCACATACTTGGGCCGACTACGACAGAGATGGTGATTTAGATGTGTATTTAGGCATTTATGACGAAACACCTGGAGTAGTTAATCTTCTCCTTCGAAACAATGGAGACGGTACATTTTCTGAAGTCGCAACACAAGCTGGGGTAAACAATGGAAGTAAATTCTCTTTTATGGGTGCCTGGGTTGATATTAACCGGGATCTTTGGCCAGATCTCTATGTGATTAACGACAAATATTACCCAAACGCTTTATACATTAATAATGGAGATGGCACATTTACTGATATTTCAAATGAATCAGAGGCAGGCCTTATTACTAATCCGATGACCGCAACCATCGACGACTACGACCATGATTTGGATCTAGACATCTACATGACAAATACCAATATTGGGAACACGCTGCTAAACAATGATGGCTTTGGTGGAATGACAGAACTTGCTGATGAAGCTGGGGTGCAAGTTTTTGATACAAGTTGGGGCGCACTATTTAGCGATTTTAATCATGATATGTGGCCAGATTTGTTAGTTACAACAGGTAATCAAGGCATGGCCCAAACACCTGACCGATTATTTATCAATAATCAAAACGGTACATTCACACATTCTCAACAACTATTTCCAAGCCCTAATAACAATAGCTATTGTCCGGTAGAAGCAGACTATGATAATGACGGTGATAATGATGTTGCTATTCTTTGTGCAATGGGCCATTTAAGTCAATTTTTTAGAAATGATCTCGCCACTGGCAATCATATTAAAATAAATCTCGAAAGTACGTTAAGTGCACCGAACGGAATAGGTTCATGGATAGACGTATTTGTGGATGGAATCCAACAAAGTAGATATACTTTTTGCGGAGAAAATTATCTCGGTCAAAACTCGCAATATGAGCTTTTCGCTTTAGCTGAAAATAATCAAGCTGATTCTATCATAATATCTTGGTTAAGCGGCCATCAAGATAAATTTTACAATGTTGAAGCTAACCAATGCATTTCTATCATTGAAGGCTCATCGCTTCAGTATGAAATCCCTTTTGATGGAGAGTTTGCAGTTTGTTCAGGGGAATTAATTACCCTTGATGGCGGAGAATTCGAATCACATCTTTGGAACACTGGACATACCGGACAATTCTTAGAAGTTAGCACAACAGGTGAGTATTTTGTGCAGGTTCAAAATACCGAAGGCTTCACTATCGAATCTAATATGATCAGCCTTGAATTCATTGATGCACCCCAAATAAATGCATCTATTGAGCATGCTCTATGTTATGGTGACAGTAGCGGTATAATTTCACTCGACATACAAGGACTAAACGCGCCTTTCGAAATAATGTGGAATAACGGTGCTAACAGCGAAATATTGACAAATCTTGTCGCCGGAATTTATGAAGTTACAATATCAAATAACATTGGATGCCAGAATTCGAACAGCTTTGAGATTTCGCAACCTTTAGAATCGTTAAATGTTTCGGTCGACAGCGGCAATGAAACTGAAAATGGCAATGCTTATATTTATCTTAACATACTAGGTGGCTCTCCCCCATACGAAGTATTCTGGACCGACTATACATTGCAGGGTGATTCTCTCCACTCATTGACTTCAGGAATTTATTTAGCATACGTTTTGGATGCTAATGGCTGCGACCATATTGTAGAAGTTTACATTTATAATGAGATACAAGAGGAGGCTGGCGATTATGAAGAAATGAATGATCATTCTCATGACTCGGATAACAGCCTTAACATGGATAATCTTCAGTTACTATCGGACTATCAGAAAAATTGGGAACAAATTTTGCTTTTCAATACAGCCGGGCAATTGTTACATAAATGCTACAATTGCGCAGTTCAGGATTTGCTTTTAAATTCAAATAGCTACGGAATATATATTCTTGAGTTAAAACAAGCAGAAGTAATTCTTCGAAACAAAATTCAGCTCTTAAAACATTAAAATCACAAACGCTCAATAACCATAGCTGAAGCTCCACCCCCACCATTGCAAATACCTGCAGCACCGAAGCGGGCATTATTCTGCTGAAGTACATGAATTAATGTAACAATAATTCTGCTGCCTGAATTACCAAGCGGATGACCAAGCGAAACTGCTCCACCGTTTACATTTACTTTGGCAGGATCAAGTTTAAGTTCTCTATTATTTGCGATGCTAACAACGCTAAATGCTTCGTTGATTTCCCAAAAATCAATATCACTAACCTTCATCCCAACCTTATCTAATGCTTTTGGAATTGCCAATGACGGTGCTGTTGTGAACCATTCAGGGGCTTGGGCGGCATCAGCATAAGAAACTATACGAGCTATAGGTTTCAAGCCTAATTCCTCCGCTTTTTCCTTGCTTATGAGAACTAATGCAGAAGCTCCATCATTAAGTGTGGAAGCGTTTGCTGCGGTTACCGTACCCTCTTTGTCAAATACAGGAGACAATTGTGGGATTTTATCAATCTTAACATTGCTGTATTCCTCATCATGATTAATCACAATTGGATCACCTTTGCGTTGAGGTACAACAACCTCGGCAATTTCTGAATTAAAACGGCCTTCTTTCCAAGCTTCAGCAGATCGTCTATAACTTTCAATAGCAAAAGCATCTTGATCTTCGCGAGTAATATTTTTCTCTTTAGCGCAAAGCTCAGCGCAATTACCCATGTGAACTTTATTGTAAACATCCGTCAATCCATCCTTTACCATGCCGTCAATCAATTTAAGATCTCCGAGCTTAATTCCAGTTCTTCCTTTATCGAGATAGTGAGGAACACTGCTCATGTTTTCCATTCCTCCAGCAACAACTATATCATTATCTCCGCATCGGATTGATTGAGCCGCCAGCATAATTGATTTCATTCCTGAAGCACAAACTTTATTAACCGTAGTTGAAGGCACCTTATCTCCTAATCCGGCCTTTATGGCAGCCTGTCGAGCAGGTGCTTGACCAAGATTTGCTTGCAACACATTCCCCATATACACTTCCTGAACCATTTCCGGTTTTATACCTGCGCGTTCAACAGCTGCCTTAATGGCAGTTGCCCCTAAGTCTGTAGCATGAACGCCAGACAAAACACCTAAAAATGACCCTATTGGAGTGCGCACAGCGCTGAGAATGTATACCTCTTTCATTGTTATTCTTGCTTAATTAATGCCGCAATTTAAGCAATCGCTTCATTGGCTATGTGCCAAAACACTTATCCTAAGAATGCTCAAATCATTGCAACATCAAGTATATGCTTCCACACAACTAATAATCAACACGATACATAAAACGGTAAATTCACAAATTTCCTAAAAAAGCCTAAATACACCCCCTTACGAGAATAAACATGGCATAATGATTGTTACTAATATATCAAGTCAATCCTCACAGAGGTTTTGGTTTTGGTTATTAGTTATTTTGGTTAAGGTTTGGAAAGCTCCTGAAACGTCGGGAGCTTTTCTTGTTTGTTACCATTGAGACTTATATCACATAAGCCTTTGAGAAAATAAAGTTAGGGCAGGCAAATTGTTTCTTGGATTTAATTGCTCGTAATTTGCAGCAATGTCATTCATCAAGAAAACTCCTTTTGGGCAAATCATTCTGCTAAAAAAACTGCTGATCGGGCTATTGGGATTGGTATCATATCCTGGCTTTTTTTTATTGAACCGATCAAAGGTGTCCGGCGCAGAAATTCTAAGAAAACTGCCAGTGAAAAATGTACTAATCGTTTCAAATCATCAAACGTATTTTGCTGATGTAGCATTCATATTTCATTGCATTTTCAGCTCACTTGGTGGATTTCCAAACAAGCCGTATATACCCAGTTTTTTATGGAAAATGAAATCGGGTCTTTACTTCGTAGCCGCAGAAGAAACAATGAAAGGCGGATGGCTCCCAAAGCTTTTCGCTTATGGTGGAGCCATTTCCATAAAACGTACCTGGAAAAGTGAGGGCAAAGAAGTGAATCGCCCTGTGGATCTTAGCGACTCACAAAATATACTCACAGCGCTTGAAACAGGATGGGTCATTACATTTCCTCAAGGAACTACGAGTCCCTTTGCACAAGGCAGAAAGGGCACTGCGCATTTAATTAAAGAGACGCAGCCTATTGTTATTCCTTTAGTAATCGACGGATTTAGAAGAGCATTCGATAAAAAAGGACTAAAGTTTAAAAAAAGACGCACTACACTTCGTCTGAGAATGAAAAAACCCTTATTAATCGACTATAATGCTAGCGTAGACGAAATACTCAAGTTAGTTATGACGTCTATAGAACAAATTGAAGAAGAAGAAGAAGAAGCATAATTTTTTCTTTGTTTTTGAAACTTTAGTCTGCGCATTGTCGTATCAACCAGTATTGAAAGCAAACATATTATCTTCCGGCAGCACAGAACAATAAACAAAAAAATTCATGTCGGATGTTAGATTATTATAAGACGGTACTTGGAAATGTGAGTTTTGATCCGGTGTTGTTTCGCAAAGAGTTGCGCAAAGCATTCCGAAACCTGATGGGAGAAGAAAAAGCGGCACTTTGTGACTGGCTAAAAAGCAGCACTATGCTTTAAGATCAATTTACCTAAACACGATGCGCCCGATTATTCGGGCGTTTTTCGTTTATAGATTTTATTGGTTTACTTAGAAAGTCTCAGGAAATCGCGTGGAACTTGAGTTTTTAACTCAATTTCTTCATTTGTAAAAGGATGAATAAACTTGAGTAAAAACAAATGCAAACAAATTTGGTGAAGCGGATTGTATTTAGAACCATAGCGCTTATCTCCACAAATTGGCAAGCCGGCTTGAGCTAATTGTGCACGCACTTGTTGCCTGAAGCCCGGAATCGCGTCAATTTTTAATAGTGTGAACTCATCATTTTCATTCATTTTCCGAATGTTGAGTTCTGCATCACGAGCATCAGAACTCGAAGGCGAATGCTTCAATAGCTCAATTCGATTCATTACCAACTTATGCTGAAGTCGAAGTCGGTCGCGCTCGAAAGGAGAATCCACTATTGCGTAAAATTTCTTTTCTACCTCCGGCCATATCGCCTTCATTTCTCTCGCTTCTTTTGGCCCTAAAGCAAAAAGCAAAATCCCACTTTCTTTTTTCTCAATTCGATTCATGCAAACAGGAGCAAAATCGAATCCTTTGGATTTATAAATCGATCGCATTTTATCGGAAATACTGGACGCAGTGCCTGCATCAACAGAAGCCTCACCCACTGGCTTGAAAATAGCCACATAATGTTTGTCTTGCCAAAGGACATCCAAAGAATTTTCAAAATTTTGGAATTTCTGAGTAGGTGGTATTTGATCAAGCACTTCAACTTTTTGCCCCGTTTTAAGTATTGTTGCGGGCAAGCGATGAATAATACCATCCACCAAAACTCCTCCAGCTTTAATGAAGTTTCTGGCGCGGGTAGGTGTAGAATAACTCTTCACCACCATTACTAAATCCATAATCGGAGTATCCTCCTCTATGCGTAAACGAGTAGATTTCACATGCGAAAGATACGGAATGCAGCTTATATGCCGAATTGTTCTGATCTTCGTAGCATGATTATTCCACCTTCTAATCTCAAGCGCATTGTTATAATAGGAGCCGGTTTTGCCGGACTTGAACTTTCAAAAAAACTGCGAAATAAAGGGTTCGAAGTTGTTTTGCTCGACAAAAATAATTATCATGTTTTTCAGCCTTTGCTTTACCAGGTGGCAACTGCGGGATTAGAACCCGATTCAATAGCCCACCCACTTCGTAAAATTTTTCACGATTTCGATAATTTTTATTTCAGGATGGCTGATGTAAAAAGCGTTGATCGCGAATCAAAAAAAGTATTAACTGATATTGGTGAAATTGAATACGATTATTTAGTTATTGCCAGCGGAAGCAAAACAAATTTTTATGGTAATGATAAGCTTAGCAAGCTAACCATGTCTATGAAATCTCTGCCAGAAGCACTGGATATTCGTAGTTTATTGTTGCAAAATTTCGAAAGTGCACTTACCACTTCTGATCTTGACAAAAGAAAGGAGCTGATGAGTGTTGTGATAGTTGGTGGCGGGCCTACGGGTGTTGAATTGGCAGGGGCCCTTGCAGAGCTCAAACGCCATGTAATGCCTCATGATTATCCAGATTTAGATGTGAGACGAATGGAAATTCACGTTGTGCAATCCGACACCGTTTTGTTAGCAGGAATGAGCTCTAATAGTTCTGCTTCAGCTCATAAATTTCTTACAAAAATGGGCGTTCAGGTTTGGCTTGACACTAAACTAATAGATTATGATGGAACTTCAGCCCATCTGAGCAATGGCACCAAATTGAGATCACAAAATCTGATTTGGGCCGCAGGTGTAAAAGGTAATCCTATAGAAGGTATACCTGCCGCCTCGCTCCTAGCCAATGGCCGAATAAAAGTTGATGAGTTTAACCGGGTAGCAGAATGCACATGGGTATTCGCAATTGGCGACGTTGCCGAAATGCAATTACCCGGCATTGAACGTGGTCATCCTATGCTCGCTCAAGTAGCAATACAACAAGGAAATAATCTATCGCAAAACCTTTTTAGGTTGGTGAAAGGCGTTGATCCTAAACCCTTTAAATTTCGAGAAAAGGGAGTGATGGCAACGGTAGGAAGAAATAAGGCTGTTGTAGATATTGGAAATAGAAATTACTCCGGATTCTTGGCCTGGTTCATTTGGATGGCCGTACATGTTTTCGCGCTAATTGGTTTCCGCAACAAACTTATTGTTGTTACCAACTGGACATACAGTTACTTGCGATATTCGAAAGATGTAAGACTTATTATTCGCCCTTTCAAAAGGCCATAAATCTTTTATTTCTGCTTGGAAGGCTTATAAGTTGCAGCCATTTGTAGTGCTGAATAAGCATTTACCATACCGCCCGTTGTGCAAAGCTTTTTGAAGCTAATACGTTCAGCATCAGATCCGGGTAAAATAACCTCCACCTTTTTATAATCTGTGCATGAAGCGAGCAAAATGCTGCGTAAATCTTCCCCACTTAATTCCGGATAGTAAGATTTCACTAAGGCTGCAACTCCCGCGGTAACGGGGCTTGCCATACTTGTACCGCTCTGAAAGCGATAATTATTATCAGGCATGGTGGAATAAATATCTTGGCCAGGGGCAAAAATATTCACTGTTTTCCTTCCATAATTGCTGAATGAAGCTACAATATCAAGCCCTGCATCAGCTGCACTAGCACCCACCTCAATCCAAGATCCGCTAACTTTCCCACTTTCCTCATTTTTGGGATTCGGGAAATTATTGCTTTTGTCGTTATTCCTACTGTCGTTTCCAGCAGCATGTACCAATAAAACCCCTTTAGATTCAGCGTATTTCACAGCTTTGTCCACTTCTGATTTACCGGGCGAATAACTTTTACCAAAACTCATATTAATAATATGAGCCCCGTTGTCTGCGGCATACCGAATTGCATTTGCTACGTCTTTATCACGCTCGTCACCCAAAGGAACTGCCCTAATTGCCATAATTTGAACATTTTCACAAATTCCGTCAATGCCGATTCCATTTCCACGAACCGCTCCGATAATTCCTGCAACGTGGGTGCCATGATCAGAAGCCGGACCCTTTACAGAATTGGAACCGTAAAATCGTTCAGTTATATCGGCATAATTATCGCCAACCAAATAACGTGGATCAAAATCCAGATTATAACTGTATAACAATGCTCCTTCGAGTTGCTCGCGCCCCTGACTTAATTCATATTCAAAATCGTTTTCGAGAGCATAGATCATAAACTCTTTGATGGCAATATTGAATTCATTATCGGCACTCATTTTTTTTACCTCATCAACGGTATAATCTTCTTTACCAAGTGTAGTGCTAACCGTACTTTTTGCTAATTCATAGAAACCGAGAATCTGACTGAACTCTTCCCATTCTTTTTTACTTTTATCGAGACGATCCTGGTACTGTTTTTCCATTTTCTGATATTTTTCGAAATCAGCCTTATCGGATTTTGGGACGGATGTTTTCCCTTTGAAACGTGCATTCAGATCTTTATAAACCCTAGTGAACTCAAGATTATCTTCTTTAACATCCCCTGCAGCTCCTCCAATAAAACTCCAACCATGGACGTCATCTATGTAGCCGTTTTTATCATCGTCAATTCCATTGCCGGGAATTTCATCCGCATTAACCCAAACATTGTCTTTAAGGTCTTCATGTTCAACGTCAACTCCACTGTCAATTACAGCCACAACAACTGTTTTACTTTGCTTTCCCTGAAGCAATTCTGCATAGGCTTTTTCAACGCTTGTTCCCGGAATACCATCTTTTGACAAATCCAGTAAATGCCAGTTTGTTGATGGTTTGTCCATTTCAAATTGTGCACACAAGCTTAAGTTAATTGCTAGGAAAAAAGGGAGAACAATATATTTCATGTTGTACATTTCTATCGTTAAACGTCAAAAAGAAGACTAGCGTATACTATAAAAAATCCCCGTTTAACCGGGGATTTCCTAACTAACAACTAAACTAAACCTAATCGCACTGCCATAGCAGCCTATTGGTAAAGTGCTTATAAAAGCACTCAAAAATAGTCAATGATTTGATTGCTTTCACCTAATCAGAACTTTTTTTGGTGTTTTAGGAATTGTGATAGTTCTGTTATGAAAAATGTGGAAATTTGATTCCAAAATTCTGTAGATGAAGAAAGTAACCATAATTGAGGATGATCGCGATATAGCTGAATTGGTTGGCATTCACTTAGAAGATATGGATTGTGAAGTAGAGTGCTATCACAATGGACGTGAAGGATTTGAACAAGTTATGAAGGACCCAGGCGATTTAATTGTACTTGATATTAATTTACCTGAAATGAACGGTCTAGATATTTGTAGAAAGCTTCGTGCTGAAAAAATAAACGTCCCGATTCTCATGCTAACTGCACGCTCCGAAGAAATAGATAAGGTATTGGGATTAGAGATCGGAGCGGATGACTACCTTACTAAACCATTCAGCGTTCGAGAATTAGCGGCACGAGTTAAAGCTTTGATGCGAAGAATGGAGGTTAGCAATAAAACGGTAGAAGAATTGCCCGAAATACGATTCAAGGACTTGGAAATCGACACAAAGAAACGCAAAGTGATTCTCAAGGGGAATCGAATTGAACTAACTCCAAAAGAATTCGACTTATTACTACTTCTCGCTTCCAATCCTGGAGTAACGTTTGATCGGAAAGATTTGCTCAATAAAGTTTGGGCATACGACTATGAAGGCTACGAACATACTGTGAATTCACATATCAACAGACTGAGAGCCAAAATTGAAATTGATCCTAATGAGCCCAATTATGTATTAACCACTTGGGGAGTAGGCTACAGATTCAACGACACCGAATAAAAATGCTGAGAAGGGAAAACAAAGGACTCAGCTCCCGACTAATTTCTTTCACTGTTTGGTTTGCCGCAGGGTTTACCATCATTCTGAGCTTTTTTATCTACCAGATTCAAATCAATATTTACGAAGATAAAGAGCTGAGCAGGTTACAAGCCATTTCAAGAACACTTTCCGTTGATCTTTCCGGGGAATCGCTTACCATTCTCAAAAATAAGTATCCGAATAAGGACGATATTAAAAGTATTGAGCAGGATAGTCTTTATGCCTTCATGAGGCATCACATGGTGCTTGCCAAGCAGGAGAATAAGCTGGAGACTACTATTTACACTATGACCTATGATAGCATTTCGAAGGGTTTTGTTTTTTTGCTAAGTACATCCGAAATGCCCTATTGGCGGCATAAATACACGGAAAGCCCTGTTATTTTGCTTGAAAAGTACCAAAATGGTGGATTGATCCCTCCTTATCAAGATGAAAATGGAACTTGGCTTTCGGCCTTCTCTCCAGTTCGCGACAAGCACGGAAATGTAACTGCAATTCTTCAAGTAGATGCAAGATTTGACCACTTTATTCAAGAGGCAAGATCCAGAATTATCATAAATCTGCTTCTATCACTGTTGATTATGGGAATAGTAGCAGGAATAATGATTTACGTTTTACGTAAAATAGGAAAAAGCAAAGATCGCATTGATCAGGAACGAATGGAACTCGATATTTTAAAGAAAGAATTAATTGCCAATGTTTCGCATGACCTGCGAACCCCTCTAGCTTCAATTCAAGGATATATCGAGACCGTTTTATTGATGAAAGACAAGTTGAGTGAAGAACGAAAAGATCGTTATTTGCGAACTTCACTCAGTTCTGCTCAGCGTTTGAGGGTATTAATTGATGAACTTTTTGAAATCTCTATTCTAGAATCCAGAAGCCGAAAACTGAAACTGGAAGAAATTAATACATCCGAGTTTCTGCTTGACACCGCATTAGCTTTTCGCAATAGTGCGAGTGAAAAGCAAATTACTTGTGAATGTGATGTTCCAACAAATCTTCCTCCTATTAAAGTAGAAGTCGCACTTTTTGATCGTTTGCTGCAAAATATCATCGGAAACTCGCTCAAATACTGCAATCCAGGAGATACAATCAAGTTAAGTGCTAAAGTTAATCAAGGGAAATTAAGAGTTGAAATTTCTGATAGTGGACCGGGTATAGACGCAAAAGATCTACCTCATATTTTCGATCGTTTTAGGAGAGGAAATCCTGAAAAACCAGGAACAGGTTTAGGTTTAGCCATTGTAAAAAGCATTCTTGAATTACATCAAGCTGCGTACTCCATTGAAAGCGAAGTTGGGAAAGGGACTACATTTTGGTTCGAATTAAAAATTTGACCCGATAGTGTTACAATATAATTTCAACAGGAGGACTTAGCAATCTGTCAAGCTTTCCATTAACTTCGCCCAACATCCTTAAATCCAAATTACGGTGAATATAGATCTGGAAATTGCGCAAGCTTGCAAAATGCAGCCCATTAAAAATATTGCTTCCAAGCTAGGAATTGCGGAAGAATTACTAGAGCCTTACGGACATTTCAAAGCCAAATTGCCTCTAAGTCTTATAGATGATTCCAAAGCAAGTAAAGCCAGATTGATCCTGGTTACCGCAATTACGCCTACTCCTGCGGGAGAAGGAAAAACGACTACTTCAATCGGATTAAATGAAGGACTCAACAAAATTGGTAAAAAAGCGATAGTGGTTTTGCGAGAACCATCACTTGGCCCTGTTTTCGGAATGAAAGGTGGAGCTGCAGGCGGTGGATATTCTCAAGTGATGCCAATGGAAGATATCAATCTCCACTTCACCGGGGATTTTGCTGCCATTGAAAAAGCAAATAATCTGCTTTCTGCCTTAATTGACAATAATCTTCAGAGTAAGGAGCGCAATCTAGGTCTTGATCCTCGCACGATTATGTGGAAACGAGTAATGGATATGAATGACCGATCGCTTCGACAAATTGTGATTGGCTTGGGAGGAACAGGAAATGGAATTCCACGAGAAGATGGTTTTAACATTACTCCAGCTTCTGAAGTGATGGCCATTCTGTGTATGTCTAAATCAATGGAAGATTTAAAACAAAAGCTCGGCAATATTTTTGTCGGATTTACACATGACCGCAAACCGATTTATGCTCGTGATTTTAAGGCCGATGGCGCTATGGCATTGCTTCTTAAAGACGCCATTAAACCAAATTTGGTGCAGACTTTAGAGGGGAATCCTGCAATTATTCATGGTGGACCATTTGCGAATATTGCACAGGGTACCAATACTATTTTGGCGACAAAAATGGGACTTTCACTAGCTGATTATGTTGTGACTGAAGCAGGTTTCGGGGCTGATTTGGGAGCAGAAAAATTTCTCGATATCAAATGTGTAGCAGGTGGACTAAATCCAAGTGCCGTAGTACTAGTAGCAACAATTCGGGCGTTGCGTCATCACGGTGGTGCTAAAAAGGAAGAATACAATACTATTAGCATGCAACGTGTAAAAGATGGCTTTCCTAATCTTGAAAAACACATTGAAAACATCAGGAAATTTGGATTAGAACCTGTTGTAGCCATTAATCATTTCCCTACTGATAGTGATGAGGAAATTAAATTTGTTCAAGAAGCTTGTAATGCTCTTGGGGTGAAAGCAATTGTAAGCAGAGGCTGGGCACATGGTGGTGAAGGAACATCTGAGCTTGCGCATGCTGTTGTTAATACTATTGATGCGAAGCCCGCCAAATTTACTCCTCTTTATGACTGGAATCTTCCGGTTAAAACAAAGATTGAGCGAATAGCTAAGGAGATATACGGAGCTGATGGGGTTGATTACGATAACAAAGCTGAAACCGATTTAAAACGTATTGAAAAGCTAGGTTTACAAGCCTTGCCAATATGCATGGCCAAAACTCAAAAGTCATTTTCAGATGATGAAACTAAAGTTGGTCGTCCTACTGGATTTAGAGTAACCGTTCGTGAATTCGAAATTTCGGCAGGAGCAGGATTTATAATTCCAATTCTCGGTAAAATGATGCGTATGCCGGGATTACCAGATGTTCCCGCATCAGAAGGTATGGATATAGATGCAAATGGTGTAATTACCGGACTGTCATAAAAGATGGATAAAAATCAATACGAGGGAATAAAGCATGATTCAGAAGGATTGAGTCGTGTATTTGACAATCTCGTTATTGAAGTTCCCTTAGAAATCTACATTAACAACAAACCTTTCACAGCCACCATGCACAGCCCCGGAAACGAGGCTGAGCTGGTGCGTGGATTGCTTTTTGCCGAAGACATATATCGCTCTCCAGCGGAACTGCCTATTGAAATTATTGATCGTGATGATTTAGAATACATTCGGAAATTAAATGTGAATATTGATACTTCCCATTTGCGAGATGGATATCTGAATGGCAGAAGTCTGCTTTCTGTTTCATCTTGTGGGATTTGTGGCAAGAAAGAATTGCAGTTTCCAGAAGGTGAAAAGTTAAAAGATAATTTCAGAGCGCCCACTGAATCAATTAAATCTATGTTCGATACAATGCAGTTACAACAACATGCTTACTCCTTGACCGGGGGAAGTCATGCTGCTGCACTCTTCGACAAAAAAGGAGAATTATTGGTAATTAAAGAAGATATAGGTCGACACAATGCTGTAGACAAAGCTGTTGGATATGCTATAAATAATGATATTTTATTAAATGTCTCTTTTTTACTTGTTTCTAGCAGAGTGTCATTTGAAATTGTAGCCAAATGTTTTACAGCCGGAGTTCCTATACTCGCTGCTGTTAGCGCTCCATCTAGTCTTGCCGTTGATTTCTGCAAGGAATTAGGAATTACCCTTTTGGGATTTTGCCGCGATGATAGGTTCACTATTTATAGTCATCCAGAACGAATAATAAGCTAAAATGTTTGTTTGAGCTATAACCATTCAAAAGTTAATTGGAACTATTTTAATTCATTAGACGTGTGTTCTTACATCATCAAAATTCATAATAATTCTTTTATTTCAGAATTGATTTTGTATGATGATTAGAATTGTAATTTGTTTTTGGAAAAGGTGATGATCGTCAAAAATTACACCTAAATTTAGGTTGATAGTAGAGATTCTTATTATTAGGCATTAAGCTCAGCGAATAGTTCAAACTACCTATCGTTTAACATCTTGATAACCTGTTGATATTCTCCAAGCACTAACTTCGAACTTTCTAATTTGGATTCGTAACTTCATCCGCTTGGATATGGAATTTAAATTAATGAACAATGGGGAAAAGGTTGAGGTGTTTGAATACACCCGAACCTATGTTCGTGCGCATCCGGAAGTGGAAGTTCATATTGGCTGCGACAGTCAAAATTTCCAGAATCATACGGTATATGTAACGGCGATAGTTTTCAGATACCCACGTCAAGGCGGTCACGTTATATACCGAAAGGAAAAAGTAAAAAAGATTGATGATCTCTGGACTAAACTTTGGGGAGAAATTGAGCGCTCGGTATTTTTGGCCAATGAGTTGAATTCACTTTGTCAATTGCGGGTAGCTCAAATTGATCTCGATTATAATTCTGATCCCTCCTACCCTTCCAACAAGCTGCTTTCAGCGGCAACTGGCTATGCACAAAGCTTGGGTTTTAGCGCAAAAGCCAAACCTGAATTGCTCATGGCTGCTTGGGCAGCCAATGTGCTTTGTCACTAGCGCTAAGTATGTCATTTTGAAGACCTTTTGAGGCTTCAGAGCGCAATAAAACATAAGGCATTGACAATCAGAAGATTAACGCTATTTCCTATTCATAAAAAACTAAAAGTCTCATTATCAGTTTTTTAAGCTACTTTTTACCATAGTTATCAACAGCTTACCGGGTAAAATACCCTAAAAATACGGGGAAAACCCCGTCTTTTATTTAAAAAATGGTTCGGAACTTTGTAACTGCTTTGGACTATCTAAAGATTGAAAACTAAAAACTGGGTGAAGCTTACTTTCTAGATATCTGCATGTAGATGCTGTTGCACGGGTAAAGCTTCACCCTTTTTAATCGCATTTTTTGTTCTCTCACAAGTTGATTTGATAATGCATACCACTTGAATTTCAGGTGGTATTGCTTTGGAATAAATAGAGTTTTGGTTTTTAGAAAAAGTTAATCCATGCTTGAGTAGTTCGAACTAGTTCAAGTAAAATAGATTTTCATACATTTGACTAAAGCCTTAACCATGCGACTTGTCCTGTCAATTGTCCTTTTTCTTAGCTATTCTTTGAGCTTTTTCGCTCAAAATGAAAGTGCATTTATGATTGGAACTCCAACCGGAGCGGATCAACCTGAACTTCACATCAGCAAAGTTGAACGCGAGGGATGGACAGAAGTTAAAGATTTGAGAAAGGAGTTTTCCTCTCAATACATCGCAGCGGATGGAAAAAAAATTGCGTATTCAAGTGTACAAGCAGTCAATTATCAAAATGAAACCGGTCAATGGCAAGCCGTTGATATCCGGCCCACTTTTCAAGGTGGAAACTGGCATGCTTTTCAACAAGAAATTCCCGTTTCTGTTGGATCAGACGCAGCATTCCAATTAACAATAAGAGATCAGGGACTGAGGTTTTCATCTACGCTGAATGTGAATGGAATTGGTGCAGAAACGGCACTTTCGGCAACACTGGATCGCCAGCAACTCGTTTTTGAAAACATCGTTCCAGGTGTAAACAAAATGATGGAATTTCGCCAAGGCGCCTTAAAATACAATTACATCCTCCATACCAATCCAACAATAAGCCAGGAGTATTTCGAAATTGAAGAGATTTTTACATTGCCCATGGGTTATAGTGCTGAACTAAATTCAAATGCGGATCGTCGTCCGGGAATTGATCCCGCCATTTCCATTCGCAATTCTATCAATGAAATTTGCGCAGCTATAGGCGATTTGATTTGTTTCGATAGCGATCACAATTATAAGCAGGGTGATTATTCACTTGAATTGATCGGAGATAACTCCTATAAGTTAAAACTTAAACTCGAAGCATCATGGTTAAGCGCTGCCGATCGGAGTTTTCCAGTGACTATTGATCCTTTGGTTGTGGGCACAACAACCAATTTTGGAGTGTTCTATATTCCATCATGTTTTTTTCCTGACTATGGCTCTGACAGTGTTTTGGTTGAAGTGCCAGGAGGCATAACAGTAACTGCATTGAATGTTATAACCAATTATTTCGCTAGTCCTTTCACTACCACTATAATGGGTGATGGTCGAATGTTTTTCAGTTCTGAGTGTGATAATACAGTAGTATTTCAGGTTCAAGGCCAAAACGGACTTTTACCTGGAACAGCATACTTAGAATTATATGATATGCATAGCCCAATTTTATGTTGTAAACCTCCTCAATGTGAACCATATTCCATTTGGCTAAGTCAGCATCTTTCGCGAACATCCAATGGCCCGTTTTGCGATAACAACTACTTATATTACGATCCTTTTTCGCTTTGGCCTTATAGTGTTTATGCAGAAGGATATACACCTGAATTATATGGCAATGAGCTCAATTTTTCTCCTAACTCTATTTGCTCAAACGATTGCGATGTAGATGGGAGAATTTTTGCTCGCTATGGAGTTCCACCACTGGAATTTACACACCCTTGGAGCAATGATGTTATTGAATGGGGAACTCCTGTAGGTTGCTCACCCGGAAGTTTCAATCGTGAATTAGTAATCAATATTCCTGATTGTCCTATTTATTGCGACGAGAACGATGTTCTGCAAGTGCCGCCTCCTATTGTTACTGATGCTTGCGGTGCGCTGGCAATTGCTTCTCAGCCTTTTTACGAACTTGGAATAGACCCCACTCCTATTGCTTATGGAAGTGTTGAAGAAATAACTGTTTGTAATGGCGTTCCCTTCGATATAGCATGGGAAAGCTGTCTTGACGGAGCAATAGTGTCCTGGGCAGGGAATGACAGTTCAGCTTCTTCAATTGCATTCACAGACAGTATATTCAACACAGGTACTTCGGCATCAGAAATATACTACATTTCAAGTGCAGTGCTTGATGAATGTGTTGGATTGTCGGATACCATAACTGTAACAGTAATTCCGGATGCCAACGTGAATTTTAGTTGGGAACCTGAACCTGCAATTGTGAACAATGAAATTCAATTCACAGATCAAACTGCTTATAATGGAAATAACCCTACTGGCTGGACTTGGGAATATCTGGGAGAAGAATTTTCTACCATTCAAAATGCGGATTTAAATTTCACAGAACCAGGTACTTACGAAATATGTTTTTATCCTGAAACGCAATATGGGTGTTCAGAAATCATTTGTAAGCTAGTGAACATAATTCCTGCAGAACTTGAACTCCCAAATGTGGTAACGCCAAATAATGATGATGTGAATGATATTCTTTTCATCAAATATTTAGAGCAATTCAGCTCCAATAAGCTGGTTGTTTTTAATCGTTGGGGAGGTGTTGTTTATGAAGCTAATAACTACAAAAATGATTGGAGTCCAAGAGAATTGAGTGATGGAGTTTACTATTATATTGTAGAGGTTGGTGTTAATCAAAAGTACAGCACTGATCTTCAAATAAAGCGTTAACTTATAAGTGAATAAAACTTAAAAAGCAATCCCAATCAGCATTTTCAAAATCAAATTAGGTCATCGTCTAGTAATGTAATTCATCATTTCCGAAATCATTTAATGATTTGATTTCATGATGGTTTTAGTCTTGGGTTAATGAATCATTCTGATTGCCTAAGGATTTAAAACCATCAGAAATTCAAATATTCGAATTCCAAAAACGGCAAGTTCACGCTTGTATTCCTAACAGGTAATGACAAGAGCTAATTTTGACTATTCCCTTATAAGCTATAAGCCATCTTTACAAACCTGTAATTACCAGCAATAGAGCCTGTCAGGCGCAAAAAAAAAGTATTTTTTATGATATGAGTATTAGTATAGAAGTTTTCAACCTAAAGTTGTGATTTCAAAGAACATACCGTATCTTTTGCTCCACTTAACCAAACCATGCTATGTTTCGATCTATTTCCGTTTTGCTCTTATTAGCCTTCAGTGCGCTGATTCAGGCGCAAGACATCTTACTTTTCAACGAAGATTTTGAATCAGGCGGAGTAGGATTCGCATTGAACACTGGAGGAGTTGGAAGCAATTCAGGCAACAATCAATGGATTGTCAATAATCAGTATTCCGGCGCACCTACTTATCCTAATACTACTCAGCAAAACAATACCAATGGAGGGACGATAAGTTTCGCTCCCACAAGCAATTACCTACATATTCATGATGCTCCTTCTGGAATTTTGAATGCAAACTATGATCCAGCTTCGGCATCTGATCGTTTTGCTGAAATGGCCGGTGGCATTTGTACCTATGGAATGGAAGATGTTCACTTTAGCTTCTTCTATTTGTGCCAAGGTTCTCCAAGTGCTTACGGAAGCATTTATTACAGTCTTGATGGTGGTCCATGGACGCAATTTGGTCAAGCACAATATTCCGGCATGAACGTTTGGCAATATGTTGATATTACTGATCCTTCCTTTCAGGACGTTGGAAGTTTAAGATTTGGATTCCGTTGGCAAGATACCTCTGCATCCCCACCCTACGCCATGTCTTATGGAATTGATGATGTAACAATTGTTGCAACCTATTCAGAAACAAATCCAGTAACAATCAATGTTACCAGCGTAACCAATCCTGTTTGTCAGGGCGGTTTTATAAGCATTTCTTATGAACTATCGGATACCCTTTGTGATGGAAACTATCAAATTGAAATTTCGAATTCTCAAGGTAATTTCCCCAGTCCTTATGGTAGTTGGGTAATGCCAATCAACTACCCTACTACTTCAGGAACAGTAACTATTCAAATTCCGAATAATATACCCGTAGGCGATTGTTTTAAAATTAGAATTAGCCGAATGTCGCCGCCTCCTGTTATTACAGGGATAGCATCATTTTGTTTTGAAATTATTGAGTGTCCAAACATTATAAACACAATGCAACCCGTTGTAACGCTGGATTCTAATGCTGTTTGCGTTGGAAGTGCAATAGATGTTCCTTTTACTTCCACAGGTGTATATGCCAATAATAATAATTATATCGCCCAGCTTTCATCTCCCGACGGTACATTCCCTGCCAATCCTTTAGTGGTTGGATCATCGCCTGATAATAATACCTACGATCCAATGTTAGGTCAATTACCGGGCAGTGTATCAGGACTTGTGCCACTCACAGAGCCTGGCTGCAATTATTACATCCGGGTTATTTCATCCAATCCTCAAGCAATCGGATCGCCGTGGGGACCATTTTGCATTCAGCAATGTGATATAACGACCAATAATATGCAGGATTTGAATTTCTGTGTATATGACTGCGAAACGGACCCAGACGGAGAAAATGAAACCATCGACATTGAAGTAAATACATATAACAACAATGCCGATTATCCTCCAGGAAATATTTTTAATACTCAACTATTAAGCTCCCTGTCATTCGGCCAAATTGGAAGTGATGGAATTTTGGGCTCCACCCCTGGAACGGGAAATACAACATTAAATGTTCATGTGCCTTGTGCAGATAGTTTACCCATTTATGGAATTCCGCTGGGCATGAATTACATGCGTGTGGTTGCTTCTGAATCTACTGATCAAGAAAATTCACTTGGTAGTTTAATCAGAGTAACAATTGGAGCATATCGCAATGAACCGCAAATTATCACTTCGTACGAGTATCCTCTTGGTATTCCGAGCAATGTGTTTTGCATAGGTGAAACGGTTCAACTATTGTTTCAGCCTTACAATTATTTTGACAATTCCACATATATGTGGCAATGCAATGGAATTAATGGTGGTCAACCTTTTGAATCTCCTTCCGGTGCAAATTCAAATTCATTGTACGTAATTGTAGGTGGCGCAGGAACTTTGACTTTCTCTATTCAGGAAACAAATTACGGTTGCGTAGGTCCATGGTCACCTGTGCATACCATCACCGTGCTTGGAAGCCCAAATATTAATATTTCAGGACCAACTAGTATGTGTGATAATGATACTGCGTTATTCCAGGTTCCTTTTTATCCTAATACCTATTACAGTTGGTCTAACAATGCCGATTTAAACGAAATAGCTTATCAAGATACTGCAAACAATATTTTGAATATTGCCTTCGAAGAGACTGGTACATACACATTAAATGTTTCAGTACTAAATGCTTGCGGATCTGATTCAGATACTCATACAGTGACGGTATTGCAAAGTCCAGATGCAGACGCAGGTCCGGATGAATTAATCTGTATTGGTGGCAGTGCAAGTCTCAGCGCCGAAACAGACATTGGATATGCGTACGCTTGGACCAATGGAAACAGTAATGTTGGAAATACCCAAAACGTAACTGTTTCACCAAATACTTCTACCGAATACGTCGTCACGATCACGGGGCCGGGACAATGTCAGGCAACGGATACAGTGCTTGTAGAAGTGCAATTGCCCGATGATCCAACGGTGTATCAAGATGTGATGTGCCCGGGTGGTATGAACGAATTAACCCTTGAGGCTGATACCCTCGGAACTTACCTATGGTACAATGGTGCCAACACATCAAGCATTGTAGTAAATGATACTGGTCTCTACTCTTTGAGTATTACAATTCCTGGATTACTTTGTCCTTATTTAGTTGATTTCGACATCTCGGCTATCAATCCAGCTCCTGCAATTCAATTAACTGACAGCATTTGTCCAGGTGGATTGAATGATCTTCTGCTAGAATCTCCTGACACTGGCGATTATTTGTGGAGTACGGGTGAAACTACTGCGGATATTACGGTAAATAACATTGGAGACTATAGTTTAGAAATTTTCCATTCAGGGGAGATTTGTCAGGATGTTTATGAATTTGAAATTGTGCCTTATTACCCGGCACCTCCAATGCAATTAATTGATAGTATATGTCCGGGTGGTGGAAATGAGATTAATCTACAACCACCAGTTTTAGGAGATAGCTATTTGTGGAGTACTGGCAGTACAGCCCCGATTATTGGTATTAATAATCCTGGTGATTACGATCTACAAGTTTTTGAAGATGGAGAAAGTTGTCAGCGTTTGTATGAATGGAATATTTTGCCAATGACTCCTGATGCTCCTATTCAATATTTAGATAGCGTGTGTCCAGGCGGCAGATATCCAATCCGATTGATCGCAGACGAACTCGGTGACTATGAATGGAGCACTGGTGAGAGCACATCATTTATAAATGTAAACGATACCGGTATATTTGTTTTAAATATTTATGCTCCGGGAGAACGCTGTCCGCGTACTTTGGAATGGACTATCATTCCCGACTCATGTATCAGTCGTCCCGATTTATTCCTCTATGTGCCTAATTCTATCACTACAAATAATGATGGATTAAATGAATTCTTTCTTCCGATATTTTCTAATCCTGATTTAGTAATTCACTATGAATTAAAAATATATGATCGATGGGGAGAGCAGGTATTTTTGACCGATGATCTCACTAAACCTTGGATTGGTAATTTTAAAGATGGTGAATACTATGTGAAAGATGAGGTTTTCATTTATATGATAGAATACCGACAAGAATTCACGGTGGACAACATACAAGTAAAAGGACACGTGGTAGTATTGAGATAGATCAGAAAGAGTGATATCTGTTGCGATGTACCATTATTTGCGAATGGCGTCTTAATGTATTTTATAATTTACTCTGCACCCATTGCCCTTTCTTAACTCATTGCAGTGGTTGATAAATTTAGCACAACTGCCTATCATGGTGCATGTTTAAATTTCATGAAATCTCAAATTCATGTAGATAATTCCCAGGAGTTCTTTGATGATCGATTTCGTATTCATAAGAATTGATTGAAATATTACGGTATGCCGTTCCTTCAAAATCAAATCAAACCTCTAGGTTTTCTGATTGATGATCCCTATTAAGTAATCAAGCCCTGCATGTAATGATCGTGTGTCAATTCTATGCGATTGTTAAGCCAAATTTTTAAATTCAATGAAATTCATAACTTCAATTGAAATTTCAGGAGCTCGAGGTTTCGTGATAGGCACTCCTTCATCAATATAGCCCATTGATGGCATCCTTCTGAGAAATTTACATATCAAGCCAAGCTCCTGCCTAAAAATACAAATCAGTCGACCTATTCTCAAAGTAACTACATTGAGAATTAACGTAAGCATCATCTCCCATTTGACCGATAGCTTGTGCAATAAGGTTCGCAGATTCACATACTAGACTGCTATTGCCGGACCTGCCAAAAAAGATGTGCGAAACCTTCGATTTTCGAATACAATGTAGGATAAACGGACACTACACAAATCCGTCCACGTTTCCAATGACAAACCATCAGCAATATCAAGCCAAACCGGTTCCGATTCCTGGGTTAAATAATCATCTGGAATATCCATTCCAAATGCTTCAAATAGTTGATCCAGAAATGATAAATCACCAAAGCTCCAGCTTGTTGCATCATAATAAGAAGCCAAGTTTGCGGCACCTCTAGATGTTTTCCAAATTCCATTGTATGCAGATTGTAAACCAAATTTTACATTAATTCTACAGCCAACATAAAAAGATGGAATGAGTTCCCTATTCTCGCTTTTTATAACCAGATTGTTCATCTTGGATAGCCCAGCCATATCATTTTTTGCGAAGGTAAAATACTCTCTAAATCCAAGCTGCAAGAGATAAGTCGTTCTGTTTTGATTCTTAATATCTACATCATCGCTTTGCGCACTTAAACAAGGAATACACCAGTACAATTGCCAAAGCCAAACGATATTTATGCTAAATATTGACATTAAAACAAACCTAATTATCTTTCTGAATAATAGTGCTTTAAGTTGACATTCGAATTTATAAATAATATATATAATAATAAAATTATTTCAATTAAATAAATAATTAATTCGCACACAGATTAAATAATCCTATCGTAAAGCTTTGCATCCATCTATGGCTCTGCTTCACAGCATTGAATGAATTAATTTTTTGAGAGAATAAAAATAGAAAAATCAACTTGCTAAAGCAAAATTGCTTCTATGAAATTTACAATAACTTAGGACAAATGAAGGATTTCGGTCTAATAAACATTGAATCATCTGTACTAAATATAGAAGCTCTGAATGCTGGAATGTACACCCTTCGTTTGATTTCAAATGGGGAATATCGAAGCGCAACATTTATCAAAGTATCGAATAATAATTGATGCTTTTCATTGATGAAAACGCCCGGCAACAGAAATGTTGTCGGGTTTTTTATTGAAATTAATAACAGTCAATTCATGAAGTTTTATCATTTTAAGCAGAAATCATTTTTTATTGATTCTGCTTAGTTATGCTCGTTATTATTTTCTCCATATTTGTTACAGTATTGGCCCAAAAATGAATCGACACAGATATAAAGGGATGTACAAAAGAAACTGGATATGCCAGCACTAAACGAGTGATAATAATTTGTGAACTCAAGTGCTTTGCAATTCGGTTGTTTGGTCTAAAAATCCCCAAGATGCTCTGACTTGGTTTACACATCCTAATCTCAAATTTTCACAACAAAAAAAAACCTTGTAAATCTTTCAATTCACAAGGCTCTTCGTTTTAGCGGTCGGGACGGGACTCGAACCCGCGACCACCTGCGTGACAGGCAGGTATTCTAACCAACTGAACTACCCGACCTAAACTTCCCTCAACAATTTGAAGGCGAGTGCAAAGATAATGCTTTCTTCATTCAGAGCAAGAAGATAGCCAAAAAAAAATGAATTATCTATGAATGAACTGAATACCAAATAGATAACCAAAAATCAAAACCTAAGTTTGAAGTATTCTGTTATGAAAACCTGGGGATAAAACCTACGATTCTCCACGCTGAAAGACTTTAAAACACTCTCCCATGATATCCCGGACATTTGCTTTGTACTCTCTACCCTTTGCTCCCGCTCTCTCCTAATCAAATCATCTTCTGTCGCTTAATCAAATACTGCAACAGCACCTGATTAAAGCCTTCATGGATGTCTGACTCTACAAAATCGATTCGGTTCTGACCACAGCGCAGCTTTAGTTCGGTGCGGAAATCGTTAATGCCTTTAAGATAATGATCACGAACATCCATGGGGTTCACCTTGATTTCTTCACCACTTTCCAAATCAGTGAAGGTGTATGGGCGATTGTCGTAATCAAACTCAATCTCCTTTTTCTTATCGGCAATATGGAACAAAATAACTTCGTGCTTATTATGCCTCAAATGCTGGAGGGCAGCGAATAGTTCATCGGCATGAGTGCTATTATCCATCATATCTGATAAGATGATTACCAAACTTCGACGATGGACTTTTTCAGCGATTTCATGCAGCGTATTCACCACAAAACTTTGTTTCCGACTAACATCAGCTATCGTATCGAGAAGTGTCTCCAATTCACTGAAAAGGTATCTTAAATGTGCCGGACTCGACTTACATTGAGTGTGTAAAGAGAGTTCATTCGCAAAAAAGCTCAGTCCAACAGCATCACGTTGTCTTTTGAGAATCTCAATAAGCGATGCTGCTGCATAAACCGCGAACTTGAGTTTGTTTAACTCTGGTCCTTCTGCCTCAACACCCGTTGGGAATCGCATGCTGGAACTGCAATCTATCAAAACTTGACAACGAAGATTAGTTTCCTCTTCGTAACGCTTGATAAAAAGTTTCTCCGTTCTGGCAAAGAGTTTCCAATCGATATGACGTGTGCTTTCTCCTGTGTTGTACAAGCGATGTTCAGCAAATTCAACCGAAAATCCGTGATAGGGACTTTTATGCATGCCAGTTATAAAGCCTTCAACTGCTTGTTTGGCAAGTAATTCGAGACGTCCGAATGATTGTAATTGTCTGCGATCTATGGTAATTGGCATTGTGCTATGTCCTTCTTTTCTACAATATGAAACGTAAAGTTAAGCAGCTTAGTTTAAAAAGAGCACCTGATTGAGAATAATCGTTCAACAGCCTTTCAAAAAGGAAATGAAAAAATCGGTGAAAATAACAGAAAAAATGAGCAACAAAGTCCACAGACAAATTCATCCCTAAACTAGGATAATTCTAAAAATTACACAAGTTCACTACTAAATAATAAAATAAATATGAAGAAATCTATTACTTTAGCGAAACTTAATGAAATAAACGAAATAAAGAGCGGGCTGTGTCACTCATATATATTCATATTCCTAAAACTGCAGGTGCAAGTTTTCATCATGCTCTTGACCGTTTGCATCGAAAGGGGCAAAATTTTTCTATTCGAAATATGTTTCCTTTGGAAAGTATCAAGGAATTTAATTCATTTAGTGAGGAGTACCGTTCCCGATTTAATCTCATTAAAGGGCATCATGCACATTTACTTATTCCAACTGCCATAGATCCAACATTGATTACAGTAATGCGCGATCCAGTTGGCCAGTTTGTTTCGGGTTTTCATCATATCAGGAGAACTCCGCAAAATCCTAAACATCAGGAAGTAAAAGATATTTCGACGATCAAAGAGTTTGTTGATTATTGCAAAAGGACTGGATTTCATAATGGTCAGACTTATCACTTGGGTCATACAATGGAAGACTTGGCTCAGGACAGAGGGCAATATCGCGAGGTTACAGACAGCGATTTCAGGAGGGCGATGGATTTTCTGGATCAAATAGATTTTGTATTGATCACTGAACAATTTCATCAGGGTTTAGTAATTCTTCAACATGAATTGGGATGGGCTGATCCTGTGTATGAATGGAAAAATAAAAGTCCACAAAAACTTGGGAAACGAGGAATGCCCAAGGAACTTGAAGACGAAATAATTAAACTTCAACATTATGACATTCAGCTATACGCCAAGGCATGCGAAAAATATGAAACTTTAAAGAATTCGTATCCAGGCAATTTAAGCCAGGCTGTGCGACGATTTGAAGCTGTGAATGATAGATTTAACCAATGGAAAGGGCCACTAAGCGGAATAAAAGGACAAATCCATTACTATGCCGAAAAAATAGGTTTATTGACGCCAAGTTGGAAAATCCCACCAAGAAATCTATAAATACTTAACCTGATAAACACTAGAGATATGAAACAATCACTAAAATCATTGAGCTTATTTTTGGCTATTTTAATAGTCATGTCATTTAAGATGGAATCTGTTGACTATGCAGGAACTTATGGAGTGCCAGAAACAGATCCATCACAAATTGAATTAAAACTAAATACAGATTACACCTTTCATTTTAAAGATTTTTCGAATTCATATTCAAAAATCGACACTCAAGGCACATGGAAGGTAAAAAACGGATATGTAATTCTGGAAAATTTCGAATCTCCGATAAATATACACCGTAAATGGAGAATAGTAAATAATGGTAAAATTGCCAAATCTCGAAAAGGTTTATTATTCTATACTTTAATAAAATTAAATTAATAATGCACAAAATATAAATATCAATTTTGGCCTATTCAATTATTTCAACTTTAGTAAAAAACTAAGCAGGCATCTGACCAATTCTAAAAAGTACCTCTGTTCTATTGCGCACATCGAGTTTTTGAAATATGTTTTGCAAATGAGTTTTAACCGTATTAATTGAAACAAATTGCAATTCAGCAATTTGCTTATTGGATCGACCTTTTACAAGTTCAGCAAGCAATACAAGTTCACGATCAGTAAGCGGTTCAGGCAGATGTTGATTTAAACGTGTTAAATCCATACTTGATCGCTGCTTTTGAATATGATTGTAGAGAGCAATATCAAGAGCGGCAAATAATTCACGTTCATTAAAAGGTTTTAGCAAATAACCAGACGGAAACGTTTCGCGTGCTCTCTCAATAGTTCCACGATCACTATGGGCAGTGCAAAAAACGAAAGGTATTTGGAATTGTTGATGAATCATACCGGCTAATCCAATTCCATCCATTCCTTCCCCCAGATTAACATCTAAGATTGCAGCATCAATCGTGTTATTTCTAAGTAATGTTAGTGCAGCATTTGCTGAATGGGCAATTCCGGCTATTTCAAAACCATTATCCGATAAAAACCCTGATAGATCTTCTGCTATAATCGGCTCATCTTCCACAACCAGTATTCTGTATCGTTTCATGCGCTTGCCTTAAATTTCCTGATTTGAAGTTGCACTTTCCTGCCTTTATCGGTTTTAACAATCATTTCTCCTTCCAGTTTAGTAAGAAATGAATTAATCATTTTAGTCCCAAACCCTGTACCTTCTTTCCATAATTCAGGCTCTGTCTTCCCATCATCATTTACTTCTAAAACAAGAATATCCTCTTTCAATTTAAGCTTAATTTCGAGTAGTCCTGATTCGGCATTTTCAAAGGCATATTTTAACGAATTTGTTATGAGCTCGTTGATAATTAGTCCTAATGGGATAGCTGTATCCACATCCAATGAACGAATATTTATATCTGTTTTAAGTTCGATTATGTCCTCATCAATTCGATAAGCAGAAAATAATTCTGCACAAAGTTTTGGAATATAATCACGCATATCTACGCCTGTTAGATCATTATCCCTATATAGATTTTGGTGAATGAGGGCCATACTTTGCACGCGATTCCTGCTATCACTCACTGCCTTTAAAGCTTTCGGATCGTTAATTTGACGGCTTTGAACACTCAAAAGGCTCGATACAACTTGTAAATTATTCTTTACCCGATGATGAATTTCTTTTAAGAGAATTTCTTTTTCTGAGAGTGCTTTTTCCGCCTTTGATTTTTCTATTGAAAGTAATTTATTACTCCTATTCTTTGCCAAAATTAGAGTCACAGCGCCAAGCAGAAGTAATATTGCCCCAGCTACAGCGATATATAAACTGAGTTTTTGTTGTTCTTTTTCTGCCAATTCCACTTCTTGAATTTTGATGGTATTTTCTTTTTCGGAAGTTTCAAATTTTGTTTGCATTTCCTTATATAGCATCTCCCTTTTTTCTGCTGTGAGTAAATCGTCAATCTGTTTTAGTTCTTCCAAATGAACGAGTGCACTATCAATTTGTCCGGAAGCACGAAAAGCCTGGTATAACTCACGCTCACATTCTCTCAGAAGATCGTATTGATCAGTGCCTTTTATCATATCATAGCCACTTCTGATTTTTGTCAAACCTTCTTCATTTTCACCTCTCTGAATAAGGAATAATCCCTTGTAAACCAAAAAGGTAACATATCGAATGTCTCTTTTCTTTTCGATTATTGAAGTACATCGATCTATATAATATTCGGCCTTTTCGTTATCGCCAATGTTATAGTAAACTTGTGCTAAGGCAAGTTCAGAACTAGCATAATCTTCAGGCAATTTAAGCTCAGAAAAAATTTGCAAAGCTTTATTAAAATAAGAAATGCTGATACTATCTTCATCCAAATAAGACCATGCTAAAGCTGCATTGTGCAGTGAATTTCCCATGCCTGCGGAGTCGCCCAATTCCTTTTTTATCTTGTAAGATTCCTCATAAACATGAATCGCCTTGCGGTGATCTTTCATTCGTCTATAGATGATGCCAATATTATTAAGTGTAAAAGATTTGCCTTTCAAATCCCCAATTGAATCCTGAATCTGAAGAGCTTTGTTATAATAGTTAAGAGCCTTTCCATAATCACCATTGTAGAATAATGCAACCCCTTTGAAATTGACGATCTCTGCTTCATCTTTGTCCAAGCCCATGCCCCGAACAATTTCAATGGCCTCATCATAACAAATGAGGGCTGAATCAATCATATTTTTATACTCAAAACCAAGGCCTTCAGTCCTTTTAGAACGTTCCATTCCTTTTTTAAACCCGATTGATGACGCAAGATTGTAAACTTGTCTGCAAAGAATGATAGCGGAATCCGGATTTGATTCAAGCATCAATTTGGCATTCTCCCGCAATTCCATAACACGAGTGGTATCGGTAATTGATTGTGCTGTAATGGAATTGATGGGTAAAATCATCATTGCGGTAAATTGAAGGAACTTATTCCCATACTTAAAACCAAGATCCAAAAGAAACTGCATCATGCCATAAAGCTAATAAAAGGCAAAGCAATTGTTCAAATTAAATTCAATACGCTTGGAAATGATCACGGGAGCCATTTAAAAAAATGGACCTATCTTTAGCATCCATGAATTTGATTAGAATAATAGCTTGCTCGTTTTTAATGTTGGCAATATCGCCTGCAAAAGCCTTCAATGCAGGGGTTTCTCATACGCTTAAAGCTCTTCACGGAGATAGTTTAGTACTATCGGACAGTGTTTCGCAACATCAAACGGACAGCCTGATTAACTTCGCTTTGCAATATGAGGGAGTTCCCTACCGCTCTGGAGGGACATCAAAAGAAGGGTTTGATTGTTCTGGATTTTGCTCTTTTGTTTTTAAATCATTTGGTATGGATCTACCCCGCACCAGCAGAGATCAGAGCATCATAGGTAAGGGAATCGAATTTGAAGACATCCGCCCTGGCGATCTAATGTTTTTCAAAGGAAGCAGATCAGGCACTGTAGGCCATGTTGCGCTCGTTATTCGGATAGAAGGCGATGATATTTGGATGATTCATGCATCTTCTATTCGTCATCGTGTTGTGATTGATCGCTATCAAGATTTGGGATACTACACTACCAGATATGTTGGTGCGAGGCGGATTATTCAATCAAAAGAGCAGCAAGAAGTCGAGCTCGTTGAAGACTGAACTTTGCGCATAACAATCAAAATCTTACCTTAATACATGCACATAACCCTCTGCAAACTCAGAATGGAAATCAGGGTTATTAAAAAGAACTACAAAATAGTAAACGCCCTCGTTCACTTCATTGCTTGCATCATTTTTTCCATCCCAAACAAAAGGCGCTGACTCCATTTTCTGCACCGTATTCCCCCACCTATCAAATAGCAACACTTGATTTATTTCAACTCCAAAATGATCAAATTCAAAATAATCATTTACTCCATCATTATTTGGACTGAACACATTTCCTAGCGCTTCAATGCAATCCGAAGATTCATAAATTACAAAGCTCAAAAAATCTCCCTCACAGCCATTTTCAGAAATAGTTTGATAGGAAATAGTAGTATTTCCTGCAAAATTATACAGCATAAACTCATTCCCGCTGACTTGATAATTTGCATTTATATACCAATTCAATTCATCATCTAAATCCAGTTCAAAAATGAGGGTATCTCCTATGCATGCATATTGATCTTCCAATTGATCATACTGGCCGGCTTGTTCAATAATCAGCTCTACAGACTCAGATTGAGCCTCGCAGTTTTCTTCTGAATATACCATTGCATAATAAATACCCGACTCAAACAATTCAATAAAATCATCCGAAATTCCGGTTTCCAAACCATTTTGAAACCAAAGAATAGATTCATAATCACCGGAAGCATTTAATATGAAATTCTGACCTTCACAAAAGGTAATTTCTGATTCTGAATCAAGCTCAACAATTGGCAGATCAAAAGCATCAAGTAAAATTGCTGTTGTATCTGAACATGCAAATTCATCCGTAACTATCAGCGTGTATAAGCCATCATCAGGATTTGTTAAAAGCAAGTCAGAACTGTTGCTTAATTCATTGTCGGGTAAAGTCCATTCATAATTCCAATCCATATTAAAAACTGAACTCAAATAAGCTTCATCACCTTCACAAAAACCATTAAATGGATTAATTTGAGCTATCGGATTACTTAATACCGTAATAGCAATTTCAATGGAATCAAACTGGCATTGCTCAAAAGTATCAGTGATAAAAATCGATTCAGAATTTCCGTCAGCTATAAAATTTTGGCTCATTCCCTCAGCAATATAATTCAAGAGCTCAGCATCCTCATACCAGTATAAATTTTCCACATTATCAGCAGAAACAACAAATTCAGAACCTTCACAAACTGAATCAGGATAATAGAATTCAGGGTCGAAAGTGATCATCTCCACCGTGAACGTTTCAGATAATCCTGTACATCCAAAATAATCCGTAGTTTGAACCTGAAATAAGCCTCCCTGTTGAATATAGATTTCCTGACCATCCTCAGTGCCCTGAAGCCAATCATACTGAATCATTTCAGCATTTGCACTAAGTAGTAAAGAATCTCCATCACATAAAGTATTCTCTCCAGAAATTTCAGCAAATACAGTAAGTTCCGATACAGTCACAGAAACAACAGAATTAACACCACAAAGGGAATAATTAAATGTATAAATACCAGGTTCCGATATATTCTGCAATAATGCATTTCCAACAAGAGGACTTTGCCATTGAATGAGTGATGGTTGATTAACTTCTGCAATAATATTGGTAGAAATACCCGGACATATTTCGGTGAATGGAGCAAGCGAAGCAGCAGGACTGAAATACTCCTGAACACTTAAATTATTGCTATTGATGATACATCCATTGCTATTAGTGTATCTACAATAATAGAATCCGGCTTGATCAGTTACAAATACATTACCCGAAGACATAAATTCATTTTCAGCATTATACCACTCAAAAGAACCAATGCCATTGCACGTTAAACTAACAGATGAACCAAGACAAATAACCCCATTGGCCGGATTCATAGTAACTACCGGCAGTGGAGTAGGATTAACATAAAAGGTATAATTACCAGCAGTTGAACATGCAAAAAGATCGTCATAATAAGGGCTATTTGCTTGATAAATTCCAGGTTGATTGATGAGTATTGAAGTGGGGCTCAAAACTTCAAACAAATTATTGCCCCCCGACCACACAAACTCATCATACCCGCTTACGCTTAGCACAAGAGATTCACCCGGACACAGCGTACCAACAGGTTCAGGCAACACAGGATCTGCCACTATTACAGCGACATGTATGCTAAAAACTGCTGATTCAAGCAATTCACCATCACATTCGTAGAAGGCCTGCATACTAATATCAAGCGTACCGTTGAATCCGAATAGAAGATAGTCGCTTACAATAGTATCATTTAATATTGTATTTCCATTTAATGAAATATTATAATAGACTGATGATGCACCGGTAAAAAGTGGATAATTCGTTTGGCCTTTTTCAAACTCATATAAATAATATACCAAATCCGATCCCAGACAAACAAAAATGGTATCACCTGTGCTTATTTCTGTTGGAGCAAATACCACAGGATTAAAAATAGGGGGTTTAAATGCAATGCCAAGACCTAATTCAGGCAGTCCAACATTATTCATTTCCACCGTCACATTGCTAAGTGCAAAACAAGTATCATTAGAAGTGTTAATCAAAATTGCATCACTTTGAGTTACCCACAAGCTATCTCCAACAAATGGCGGAATGTTAAATCCAGACCAAGTAACAAAAGTTCCCGGTGGAGTTACCGCAGTGAGTAAGACTGAATCATCGTTACAAACTACAACGGGGAGAGGATTTGGACTGAGAAAATTAACTCCTTCATCATCAGAAATAAGAGCTTGAGTGACAGGTTCTAACAGTGTAATATCAATAGAATCAGTTTGATTAAAACAGCCATCAGCACTAGTAATATTCAACCAAACATTAATTTCCTGATTCACACTTGCACTATTATTAAATGCGGTGTAACTGATCTGAGGTGAATAAGAAAAGACATATTCTGGTTGAAAATACAAAGTCCCATTACCAATAGGAAAAAGCCATGGCGCCGAAAAAGACTCATCACAGGAAAGCAATGTATGTCCTATTTTAGCGGCACCACAATTAGATTGCAAGCCCAACAAATCATACAATTGTAAATCAGGATAGGGGTACAAATCGCAGGCACTCGCAGGTTGATGATAAAAATAGAGAGGAGCACGATTTAAATCAATAGGGGCACACAAAAAGGCATCTGTTGAACCAACAGCATTAATTCGCAAATAATTTCTAAAGAAAGGATTATTGCAATCATCACTTTCACCCGGACAGTAAATGGATTCATTAAAATTCATCACAGCTCCTTCATGATAGAAATAATCATTGCTGTAAGGCAAAATCATTCTTTCGGAATAGGCACCACAAATAATAGGATTATCATCATCCAAAACTACTATTCCTGAAAGCGATTCATCTCTTCTTCCTCCCAAGTTGCGTTGCCATTCCTTTTGTCCGGAATTGGAATATTTTACAATATATAAATCATTAAAACCTATACTATTAAATGAACCAGGACCATAATCAAGGCTCATCTCATCGAATCTACACTTAAATGTTCCTCCAATATATATATCATTAGATGATGATATATTTAAGTCAGACAAAACAAGTTCACTGTTACTTCCAAGATCACTAAACCACAAGACGTTCTGGTCCAAAGACATTTCACAAACGAAGGCACTATAAACATAGTCCGTATTAAAGGTTTCGAAACCTTCATTCAAAAAGAGCATCGAATTAGAGTAGGTACCTCCTAAAACCAAATTTCCTTCAGTATTGAATTCAATCTCATTTAAGCTCAGAAATCCACCTAAACTTCTTAGAAAAAACAACTCTTCACCCTCAGAAGAAAAACCGACTATCACTCCTGCCAGATTCGACAAACCAGGATGAAATGTATCAAAGGTAATATCTCCTGAATACCGGCCAACCAAATAAATTTCATTATTCAGATTAATGGCCAAGTCAAAAGCCAAATCATCATTCTCTGCAATACCTTGTTTAGTCCATAATATATTGCCGCTATCATTGAGTTTAGTCAGAAAAATATCATGTGAATACAGTAATGTTTCAGGATTGACCGTACTGCTTAAAAACTGAGCGCCAAAATTACCAGCGCCACTGAAATATCCGGTTATATAAATATTGTTATTACTATCACATCGAATTGCACTTGCTTCATCTTGTCCTGATCCGCCCATAGATTCAGCCCACAAAAAAGTACCATTCACATTAAATGCTGCCACAAAAATATCTCTGGAATTGGCCACAGAATTGAGCATTGTATTTTCAATTTCCATTGCACCTGAAAAAGTTCCACAAACTAAAATGTCATTGTTCAAATTTGTACAGATAGCATTGGCACGATCGGCATTTGCCCCTCCAAATGTATAAAGCCAATCAAGGACATTATTGTTATATCGTGCAATAATGGCATCAGCATTACCAATATTGTACACTGCTTGACCGCTATATGATCCGGGGCCGGAAAAATATCCACATGTAATAATTGCGCCTTGCTGATCTGAATAAATATCTAGAAATTCTTCAGCTCCTGATCCACCTTCCGAAACAGCAAAATTATTTTGAGCGTTCAGTTCGGAACAAAAAGTAAACATCGACCAAATAAATAGAGCCGATAGCCAAAAATATGATTTTATAACTTCCTGAAACATTTTGAAGAACAGCTCGCATTTCTCAGCAGCAAGTTAGGCAAATTTAATGTTAATGCCTCGAACAAAAATAAAAGAGCCTGCCTTTTCAATTAGATGAAAAGACAGGCCTTTGGGAAGATATATATGGTTTTCAGCTGACTATTTCTTCGATGGTTTGTCGAAGTTCACGTAAAGATGATTCCTTATATACTAAATCGTGTTTCAATTGAGAACCGTCTAGTTCTTTCACACATAACATAATGCGGCCTTCTTCAATACGATACGCCAAAATTACCGGTTTCTGATTCAAGGGAATATCAATGCTTTTGTAGTAATTGTCATCCTGATCAAGACGGAGGCTTACCATAGACTTCATGCCTTTAAAAACCAAGACCACCTTTTCATTCACTGGGTCAGTACTTTTGATTTCAAATTGCCTCGTTATAACATCCTCTGTTTCCATGAAATAATCGGCATTAATCCAACTTAAATTTGAAACCGAGAAAGCATAACCGCCCAGGCCCGAGATATCCATTTGACCATTCGTCTGGGCCTCACTAAGCTGCACCTCCTTTATGTCATTCACTTTTTCTTTCCAAGCTTCATATTCAGCATCGAATTTATTTACCGCCGCAGAAAGTTCCATTTGATGTTTGGAATAAGCCGGATTGTAAACATTCTGTACCCATGCATTTCTTCTGTTTAGCTCTTGGGCTTGCCAGCGTTCGATATTACGAGCATAATCCAATTTTCGCTGCGAAATAGTTTTACAATCTGCCTTGTACTTTTCAACCCTCTCATCCGTTTTTCGGGCCTGTTTCATATACCTATCCATAGACATCGCAAAACGAGCGTCAGACTTTCTTTGGATCGATTTTTTGAATAAGAAATCATACCAATGTTTTTTAGGTTTGAAGCTATCAGGATCGGGAGCGTTCAATTCTTTTGGTAAGACAGGATCACTAGGTTTCACCGGCTTGGTAGCCAAATCCGGTTTGTAAATCGGCCCTTTGAATTTAATGAACGAAAACTCCGGTCGCTTAGGAAGATCTTTATAAGCGAATGGTGTAATGTTCGATTCCAGCGTCCAATCTTCACCTGTTGCAGAGCTGAACAATTGCATACGTTCATCCGGTTGATCCGATGGCATCAGAACTGTCATGGGCGAAGATCGCTGCAACTGTAATTGCTCTCCACTTTCCGACATTGCTTCTACTTTGATCATTCCACCGCTGATCAAAGGAAGTCCACTAGAAACAGTTGAAAGATTTTCAGCCAGAAACTCAATTGGATCCAAGGCTTCAGTGATTTGGAGCGCTACATCACCCATCACCATTTCCCCCTTAGCATTGCAGAATGAATTGGGCTTTAGCAGCACCTTTGTGCCACGCATGGTACTCAGGGTTTGTTCCTTAGTAGGATCAATCACAAATTTGCTTTGATTTCCATGTTTAAGCGCATTGTGCAAATCATCCAGAGATTTGAACTTTAGAGCTATCAATAATACTTCAACCCGACGATCATTTTTCAATTGATCGGCATTACTACCAAAGAGTTCAGCCGCTGATTCACCGAGTGGTTCAATACGGATTTCTGAAGCGAACAATCCTTGAGATTCAAGCAATTGTCGCACAGAATCTGCACGGCGTTTGGAGAGCGCACGATTAAATTCCTCCGTTCCGCGATGATCGGTATAGCCACGAACGATTACAGAAAAGTCTGAATCAGTATCGAGTTCGTTAACAAATGACAGCAAAAGCGACATTTGATCTTCATCAAGATGATGACTGTTAGTTGCGAAAAATACCGCAGTTGAATCTTCCGCGGCTTTAGAATAACAAGTTGCAAGCAAGAGTAGACAGGTGAATAGTGAATAAAAGCTCTTTATCATCCGTTACAGGTTTATGAAGAAATAACATAAATTATGATTTATTATTGTTCATCATTTCAAAATTTGAACTTTCATAGATTTGAAGTGTACAGTAAAAGCTATGAAAAATATTCTCTTGCTCTTTTGCACACTCATCTGTATTTATACTCCATCAAAATCACAAGTAAGTGATTCTATACAATGGATTAAAATGGACCACAATGATGGTGTATTATCTAAGGAATTTGGCAAAACCCAAGGAGATCAATTTAAAATTCAAGTGGAATTTAAGTTTAAAAAGGTTGGTAGCGGGAGTATTTTCATTGAAGAAATTGAAAGCAAAATAAATGCTCAGTTCAACTATTATTATGAAGTGCTGCCGGGTGAGATTTCGACCATATATTACACGGCTGAATGGAAAACAGAATACACTTCAATAGAAATGTACACCGATATTATTAGGGTACATTTCAAAGATTTAAGTCCTATAAGAATGACCTATACGGGAGTGTTTGTAGGAGATGAAGCAATTAGGTTAAAACCAGATTCAAATGAAAATCTTCAGTTTATGCGAGATGAATCCTTTCCTCATCCCTCGCCTATCTTAAAAGTGGATTCTAAAGGAAATCCAATCGAATATGGATCTTATAGTCCTTCCGGCAAGAAAATAGGTCTTTGGTATAATTGGGATGAAAATGGCTATTTCACTACTAGCACAAAGAGTATTGTAATGTCATTAAAAGTGGATCAATACGGAAAACCCAATTCAAAGGATCCTAATTGCTTTAAATGTCCACTAAAAAGCAGGATAAAAGAAGAATGGTACGAGCCTGAACGATTAGGATATGTTGAAAATAGTGGCATTGAACTCATTTCATTATTACCTGATTCTCAATATTTAGAAATGAAGACTCCATCGGGGCTTGCTCAAGGAGGTTTATTTCCACTAGCTAATAGTCAAGTTAAATTGAGTGCTTTTCCGAGTGATTGGGTAGAAGTAATTGGAAACAGCTATTGGTACAAGATAGAAAATAATACATACAGCTATGCGATAGAATATAGTACTGATCCAAAAATAATTTTAAATCGATTAAATGAAAAATATCCCAAGAAAAATCGAAATTGGTTCACACTGGATTCCATATCAAAATTAATTCTTGTTGATTTACATGGTTTGGCCCCAAAGAAGCATTTGTCAATGATAGCGAAAATAGAAGAAATTGAAGGTGTAGAAGCCATGTCGCCCTATATTTTTAGCAGTCTAGACCCGCATTCCAGAGTAATTTTATCGGGTATTATTTATGCTGAAATTAGAGGTTCGGACTTGAAACAAGTAAATGAAATTTTACAAAGTTGTGGACTTTTTGAACTTGCTGAAAATTACAACTACTATACAGAATTGCGATGCTTAGACAGAACAATCTCTGGTATTTTAAAAAGTACACGCTGTTTAAGTGAATCTCCAAAAGTTTACAGTGTACAACTAAAGATTGGCGGCAGCACGATGCATTTTGAAGGCCTGGAAAAATTCTGAGTGTCGTTTAAATTTCAGTTAACAGAAGAAGATTTAAACTGAAAAATGAACCTTCACTCACCTTGAAAACAGCGAATCTCAAAAAAACGACACAACAATTAGTTTCTTTGTGAACTGAACTCGAACAAAATAAGCTGCTCCTTGTTAAGTTCTTAAATCGCAATATTAAAGCAATAATTGGTAGATTTGCAATCATCAAAATCCTCCTATGCCAAGTTTCGACGCAAGAGATTTAAACCTCAACATTAGTAAGGAAGAGTTGAAGCCTTTGTATGAAGTGCAGCCATTGCGAGTGTTAGCGTCACTTCTGGGGGAATGGATCTTTATTATCACCGTAATTGTTTTATGTAACTATTGGTTCAATCCACTGAGTTATGTTTTAGCCGTTGTGCTTATAGGTTCCCGCATGCATGCTTTAGCAGTCATTATGCACGACGTTTCCCATTTTAGATTTTTCAAAGATCGTCGTTTGTCTGATTTTATCACCGATTTGCTAGTATGCTGGCCCATGATGATCAACGTTGACAGCTATCGCAAGAATCATCTAGGTCATCATCAGCATTTGAATACCGATGATGATCCAGATTGGATGGCGAAACTGGGGCGATCCGAATTTAAGCATCCTCAATCCAAATCCGAATTTATTGGTCGATTATTCTTGTATTTGATAGGTTTTCAGGGAATTATGGACCTAAAATGGATGATAGGACGAGTGAATCAAAACAAAAAAAGTCCTTCTCAAAAACGTCAGATTCTTATTTTCTATATTTTATTATTTAGTATTTTAACCATCTTCGGTATGTGGAAGTTTTATCTACTCTATTGGGTAATTCCGTTTTTTACGTCATTCCTAATGTTTCAATATATTCGAAGTTTTGCTGAACATTTTGGCGATTTAGAATATACTCACTTGCTTAATTCAACCCGTTCTGTTTATCCCAGTTTCATTGAAAGTATTGTTGTTGCTCCTTATAACATTAGCTACCACTTAGAACATCATTTATATCCAGGGGTTCCTTATTACAATCTGCCCAAATTGCGCAAAATTCTGATGAAGGATCAATCCTATCGAGAAAAAGCACATTATTCCAAAGGCTATTTTAGCGGCTTGTTACGTGAATTGTGAGTCGAACTAATCAAGCAATTCGCAATTCAAGCAACCCTAGCTTTTCTTTAAGCCCAAAAGCCCCTAAACTTATTAACATGCATCAAGCATAAAGCCCCTTTTCTTACCTTTGAAGGATAGCCTTTTTGCAACATGTTTATCATTTTTGACACCGAAACTACCGGATTACCGGGTAATTACAACGCTCCTGTAAGTGACACCGACAATTGGCCTCGCATGGTTCAATTGGCTTGGCAACTGCATGATTACAATGGGGCCTTGCTATCAAGAGGTAATTTAATAGTAAAACCGGAAGGTTATACCATACCCTACAATGCAGAAAAACTTCATGGCATATCTACAGACCGCGCATTGCAAGAAGGTCATGATTTGTCAGGAGTCTTAGAAAAATTTGCAGAAGATATTGCTCGAGCAGAATACCTTGTTGCACATAACATTGAATTTGATATTAAAGTTGTAGGAAGCGAGTTTTTCCGCAAAACAATTGAGAGCGATATTTCAAAAAAGAAAACATTAGACACCAAAGATCTTTCAATCGAATTTTGCGCTTTACCCGGAGGTAAAGGGGGGAAATTCAAATGGCCAACCCTTACCGAACTACATAGAAAATTATTCAACGAAGATTTCGGTGATGCCCATGATGCAGGGTATGACGTTTCTGCTACAGGTAAATGCTTTTTCGGATTAGTAAATCGCGGCATCATTAAAGTTCCGCAAATCAACGATCCTTCAAATCTTGTTTATGAGGCTCCTGTGCTCGAAGACGCGAACTTTAAGGAACAAGAAGCTATAAAAGTTGAGCCTGAGCCAAGTGCTGAAATTGTAATTAATCAAAAAGAAAATCTGGCCTCTCTCGCTGATGCCAGTTTTGTGCAGCTCCATAATCATAGCCGCTTTTCAGTGCTACAAGCAAGCTCTGAGATCAAAGAAATGATCAACAAAGCGCATGCAGATAATATGCCCGCAGTTGCGCTCACTGATTCTGGCAATATGTTTGGTGTTTTTCAATTTGTGAGTGCTGCTCATAAAAAAGGCATCAAGCCCATTGTTGGATCTGAATTCTATCTCTGCAAAGACCGAAAAAACAGAGAATACAAAGACGATGGTTTCCAAACAGTTTTGCTGGCCAAAAACAAAATCGGATATCATAATCTTGCCCGACTGGCAACACTTTCCTATACCGAAGGTTTTTATTATGTGCCCCGAATTGACCGCGAAACATTGCTTGTCCACAAGGAAGGATTGATTGCATTAAGTGGTGGAATTTTTGGAGAAATTCCTTCTTTAATTTTGAATGTAGGTGATACTCAGGCGGAAGAGGCTTTTCTTTGGTGGAAAACACATTTTTCTGACGATTTCTATGCCGAAATTAATCGCCATGGTTTGGAGGAAGAACAACGTGTAAATGAAGTTCTTTTAAAGCTTTGTGATAAATATCAAGTTAAACCTATTGCTGCGAACAATACCTATTACGTTGAAAAAGCAGATGCAGAAGCACATGATATTTTGCTATGTATAAAGGACGGAGAACTGCTATCAACGCCAAAGAAATACATCGGAAAAAAAGGAAGGGAATTCAGATTCGGTCTGCCGAACAATGAATTTTATTTCAAAACTACGAAAGAGATGAAGCTGCTTTTTGGCGATTTGCCAGAAGCCATTTTAAACGTTTCTGCAATTGCCGAAAAGTGCGAATCTTATCGTTTAGAACAAGATATCCTCTTACCAAAATTTGATATTCCTGCAGAATTTATAGACCCTGAAGATGAAGCTGACAAGGGTAAACGAGGCGAAAACGCCTATCTCCGTCATCTTACGTATGAAGGCGCCAAAATTCGATACGGCGAAATCACGGATGAAATTCGAGAAAGACTTGATTTCGAATTAGCTACCATTGAAAAAGCTGGTTATCCTGGTTACTTTTTGATAGTACAGGATTTTACCCGTGAAGCACGAAACATGGGCGTTTCGGTTGGCCCCGGACGTGGTTCTGCGGCAGGATCAGCGGTTGCCTATTGTGTTGCAATCACTAATGTTGATCCAATTAAATACGATTTGCTTTTTGAGCGTTTTCTTAATCCGGACAGGGTATCCATGCCCGACATAGACATAGACTTTGATGACCGAGGGCGAGACAAAGTAATTAAGTGGGTTATTGAGAAATATGGCCAAAACCAGGTTGCTCAAATCATTACCTACGGCACAATGGCGGCCAAGTCGTCGATTAGGGATACGGCAAGGGCACTTGATTTACCTTTGGCCGATGCTGATCGACTTGCTAAATTGGTCCCGGATATTTCACTCAGCAAACTATTAAAAATGAGTCCCGCTGAATTGAAAGAAGAACTCAATTCAGATCAGATGGAGCAAGCCAGAGAATTGAAATCGATTTCGGAAGGAAGCGATCTGGCTGCCTTAACTATACGACAAGCTTCCGTTTTAGAAGGCTCGTTGCGCAATACTGGCACTCATGCTTGTGGAGTAATTATTACACCAAGCGATATTAGAGAACATATTCCGATGGCCACAGCCAAAGATGCTGATCTTTTGGTGACACAGTATGATAATGCCGTAGTAGAAAGTGCCGGGCTCCTGAAAATGGACTTCCTTGGACTCAAAACCTTAACTCTTATTAGTGATGCAATTGAAATCATTCAGGAACGACATGGGGTTTTGATTGACCCGGATGAAATTCCATTGGATGATCCCAAAACCTATGCGCTTTTTCAGCGCGGTGATACGGTTGGCATTTTCCAATACGAATCTCCTGGAATGCAGAAACATCTGCGCGCACTCAAACCCGATACATTTGGTGATTTGATTGCGATGAATGCACTGTACCGCCCGGGTCCTCTGCAATATATCCCGAATTTTATTGCTCGTAAACATGGCCGTGAGCCGATAACTTACGATTTACCGGCCATGGAAGAATACCTGAAGGAAACCTATGGTATTACCGTTTATCAGGAGCAAGTAATGCTACTTTCTCAAAAACTGGCAGGCTTTACCAAAGGTTTGGCAGATGAGTTGAGAAAAGGGATGGGTAAAAAGAAGAAGGAAGTTATTGATAAGCTCTTTCCTCAGTTTGTTGAAGGTTGCGAGAAAAATGGCCATCCCCGTGAAAAGATTGAGAAAATTTGGACCGATTGGGAAGCATTTGCCTCTTATGCATTCAACAAATCACACTCTACTTGCTATGCATACATTGCTTTTCAAACGGCCTGGCTAAAAGCCAATTATCCGGCAGAATATATGGCATCCGTGCTCAGCAATAATATGAGCGATATCAAGGAAGTCAGCTTTTTTATGGAAGAATGCCGAAGAATGGGAGTTCCGGTATTGGGGCCATGTATAAATGAAAGTCAATTCAGATTTACTGTTAATGCAAAAGGCGAAATCCGCTTTGGACTCGGAGCGATTAAAGGAGTTGGAGAAAATGCTGTTGATCAATTAGTTACAGAAAGAAAAACAAATGGTGTTTATCAGGATTTCTTTGATTTCATACGCAGAATTGATTTACGAATAGTGAATAAACGAACCTTAGAAAGCTTAGTGCAAGCCGGAGGTTTCGATTCATTCAAAATTTCACGAAGCAGATTTTTTGTTGAAGACGGCAAGGGTTCGAGTTTTGTAGAGAGTGCTATTCGTTATAGCAATGCGGTTCGTGAAGGGGCAAATTCTAATCAGGCAAGTTTATTTGGAGAAGACAGCAGTGCTGACATTGCACCTCCCATTATACCGGAGGCGGAAGAATGGGGAACAGCACGTAAACTCAATCTGGAAAAGGAAGTGGTTGGTATTTTTATTTCTGGTCACCCTTTGGATGATTACAAATTGGACATTAAAAGTTTTTGCACACCCGGTGGCTTGAGTAATTTGAAAGACTTGGAACGCAATATGGGCAGGGAGCTCCGATTGGCAGGGATTGTAAATGAGGCAGCACATAAGATTGGCAAGAATAACAATCCTTATGCCATGTTTAATTTGGAAGACTATGAAGAAACTTCCAAGTTTTTTCTTTTTGGAGATGACTATGCCCGATTTAAGCATTTGTTGGAAAACGGTTGGTATTTGATGATTACGGGAAAAATTCAAATGCGCAAAAGAGTTGGCAAAGAAGAACCTGAGTTCCGAATTACACAGGTTGAATTGCTCAATGAGGTTAGATCGAAAAGAACGCGTGAGTTGAAGCTACGATTGGATTTGGAGGATATTAATGATGAAATGGTAACTCGATTGTCTGATATTCTGTCTGCACATAAAGGAAGTTGCAAATTGAACTTGGAAATCATTGACGGAAACAGTCAGCTTGTCATGCAAAGCAAGGGCATTCAAGTGAGCACCGACCAAGAATTAATTAATGAATTGCAAAGCATACCTGAAATCTCACTAAGTTTGGGTACCTGACAAGGCGTCAGTGATTAAAAGATGGCAGGGACTTTGAACCCTGTTAAACAAGTGCTACATTTGTAGCGTTAACGAGTAGTATCTATTTCAATTAAAAAATCAATAAAATGGCTCTAGAGTTCACCGATGCCAATTTTGAAGAGCTTGCGCTCAAAAGCGACAAGCCAGTTATGATCGATTTTTGGGCTGAATGGTGTGGCCCATGCCGCATGGTTGATCCGATAGTTAAAGAAATGGCTATCGAATATGAAGGCAAAGCTATCATTGGCAAGGTCAATGTAGATACCAATCCGGACATTTCAGCCAAGTTTGGCATTCGTAATATTCCGACCATCATTTTCCTAAAAGGTGGTCAGATGGTGGATAAATCAGTTGGTGCCGTTCCTAAGAATATCCTAGCGGAGAAACTTGAGAACATCATGTAATTTGTTTTATTCAATTTGGGAAGTATCCCGAGGTCTTAACGGACTTCGGGATTTTTTTTGAACGAATTCTTGTATTGACAGATATGAACTGATAGAAAATGAAGGCTATAATGCGCAAGTTTTAAGCTTTGGAACACCCTTGCTAATTTCTGTTGTGTTTTGACTCCGAAAGCAATGCCCTAATGTTCTTCTTTGTTCAAAAAAACACTCCAAAAGATAGCCATAAGCATTTCGGGTCAGCCGATTTCATTACATCAGCTAATTTCGCGACATTTTAAATGTAACACACTGTAAATAAAAGAGTTGCTATTTTGAGATTATTATGTTTGGAAAACAGTAATAGGAAAACTATAAAGCCTGAGGGCGTAAGACTATTTATAACAGTTTATCGATGTACCTAAGGAAGTTTTCTTCCAAAATGGCGTATTCATGATCAGCCGCAAAAAGTGTTTTTAATTCTGACTCGAGTTGCTGCTTATCGTGCTCAGAGGGATAGAATTTTTTTCTTCCGTCTGAAATTATTCCGGCGCACTGATAATCAGAGCACTTCGCATATTCCGTCTTAGCAAAGTTATAGTTCTCCTCTCCTACTATGCTGCTGATATACAGGTGCTCAGCTTCACTAAGTCCTAAATTTGACCGAGCACCACAAAACAATAAGAAAGCGTGGTATTGCTGTTTAGTCCAATTATCTAGATTAATTTCCATGATTTTGGTTTTATGGTGCTAAAGTAAAGCGAATGAAACGAAACTGCATGCAAGTTATACTTCCATAAGAAATGATAATTGTCATTTACTTGCATTCCATTCACTGTAAAACTGTTCGAGATATGTTTCCATAAACGCATGTCTTTGTGCTGCAATAACTTTGGCAGCGTTGGTATTCATTCGATCTTTGAGTAATAAGAGTTTTTCGTAGAAGTGATTTATTGTTGGCGCCAAGGTGGATTTATAGGACTGAAAATCTGAAAAAAAAGCAGGTTTTAGTTCCGGATCATAAAGCAGTCTGCCTTTGCTACCTCCATAAGCAAAAGCTCTTGCGATACCTATTGCGCCAATAGCATCCAAACGGTCAGCATCTTGCACACACGCTGCTTCCAGCGATGAACAGGGAGTTGGCACCCCTTCACCTTTGAATGTAACTTCTTTCACAATGGCACATACCCTAATTATTATGGAATCCGCCAATCCAAAATCATTGAGAATTCGGGCTGCTTCTTTCGGTCCCGCTTCGATATCTCCTCCATGGAATTTATGATCTGCTATATCATGCAACAAGGCACCGAGTTCAGTTAGGAATAAATCTGCCTGTTCTGCTTTAGCAATTTTTATAGCCGTTTCTTTCACTCTAAAAATATGCCACCAATCATGGCCGGAGCCTTCATAAATGAATTTATTTTTGACTAGTTGTTCGATTTTATTCAGTGTAAAACTCTGTTCTTCAGATAAATACGACATATTTTTAGCGAATTAATGAAAACCCCCTCTTGGAATTCAGGGAAAAATAACGATCTTTGCACTCCCAAAAATAAAAAGGGATTAATTAACCGGGTTTAGGACCCTTTAACTATTAATAATATGTCAGTAAAAATTCGTCTTCAGCGCTTTGGTAAAAAAGGCAAACCGTATTTCCACATTGTAGCAGCAGATTCACGTTTTAAGCGTGATGGTCGTTTCATCGAGCGTCTTGGAAATTACAATCCGAACACCAATCCTGCCACTATTGAACTTGATTCCGAAAAAGCATTAGAATGGTTAAAAAACGGTGCGGTTCCAACCGACACTGCAAGAGCTATTCTTTCATACAAAGGCGTATTGCACAAGTATCACCTTTTAAGAGGGGTTGCTAAAGGTGCTTTCACTGCCGAAGAAGCGGAACAGAAGTACAATCTTTGGTTAGCTGAAAAAGAAGGAAAAATTCAAACTAAGCGCGATAGTCTTAGCACTACTGCTGATAAAGATCGCGCAGATCGTTTAAAAGCCGAGAAAGATGTTAATGAAACTCGTGCTCGTGCATTAGCTGAAGCAAATGCTCCGGCTCCTGTAGTTGCAGAAGAAGCCGCTCCTGAAGCGGTTGCTGAGGCTCCTGAAGCGGTTGCTGAGGCTCCTGAAGCAGTTGTTGAGGCTCCTGAAGCAGTTGTTGAGGCTCCTGAAGCAGTTGTTGAGGCTCCTGAAGCAGTTGTTGAGGCTCCTGAAGCAGTTGTTGAGGCTCCTGAAGCAGTTGCTGAGGCTCCTGAAGCAGTTGCTGAGGCTCCCGAAGGTGCTGCTGAGGCTCCCGAAGCAACTGAACCTGCTGCCTAGTAATCGAATTGATAATTACAACTTTAAATATAAAGGCGATTCTATGGATCGCCTTTTTTCTTTCTTATGACAAAAGAAGATTGCTTTAATCTCGGACACATCAGCAAGACTTTCGGCTTTCAGGGCGAAGTAATTGCTTTTTTTGATGTCGATAATCCCGAAGAATACAATGATCTGGATGCCGTTTTAATTGAGCAGGGATCAGAACTATTACCCCTGGCCATTCTTCGCACCCAAAACATGGGAAAAGGCAAATTCAGGGTAAAATTTGAAGGTATAGAAAGCCTGCGTGATGCTGAAAGGATGGTGAAAACCGAACTCTATTTACCGCTGAATTTATTACCAAAACTGAGTGGTAAAAAATTCTATTTTCATGAAGTTATTGGCTTCAAAGCAATAGATGAAAACCTAGGAGAACTGGGAACTATTACAGATGTAAAAGACTACTCCAATAATCCAATTATAAGCGTAGATCATAAAGGAAAAGAGGTGCTCATTCCGGCCATTGACGCATTTATTGATCGCATAGACCGCACTGAAAAGTCGATGTATTTTAATTGTCCTCAAGGACTGCTAGACATCTACCTCATCGAATCGAACGATCAGGAGGCCGATCATGACCCTGAAGTTAAGGAAGAGTAAAATATTGTGTTTCGGATCGGAGCATTTATCAATATCCGTTTAGTTGATAACTAAGATTTAGTGCCTGTAGCAAATTTCAGTTTGTGTCTAACTTTCCCTTGAACCTAATCGGACGCGGTTAGGGCAAAATTAACAAAGGGTATTATAAGGACAAGGGGTAATAAGTGGTTAGTCCCGCCTCTGCCTATTAAGGAAAGATCCATGACTGCCAAGAAAAAATCCAAGAAGATCTTTGTGATCGACACGTCGGTGCTTCTGCACGACCATGATTCTCTTAATAATTTTGAAGACAACTATGTAGCCATTCCAATCACGGTATTGGAAGAACTCGACAATTTCAAAATTGGTAACGACATTAAGAATTTCGAAGCCCGGGAATGTATCAGAATCATAGACCGATTATCTGAAACTCATACACTTCAAGATTGGATACCCCTCGATAATAAAAAGGGAGGTATGCTCAAAATAGTGCTGGATACCGATGGTGAAACGGATGCAGAGCGGATTTTTGATCGCAGAAAAAACGACCATAAAATTCTGAATTCCGCTCTAAAACTAAAGCGTGAAGAAAAGAGTTCTCAAGTTATTTTGGTGTCAAAAGACATCAATCTCCGCCTTAAAGCCAAGGCTCTTGAAATCCATGCTGAGGATTATAAAACTGGCAAAATCAACGACTTAAAACATCTCTATTCTGGAAATACCCTGTTAGAAGATGTGGATGCAGAAACAATCCGCAAACTCTACCAAACAGGCCAATCCCGTAAAATTTCAGTACTTGGTAAAGACAAGGTCAACAACCATTTTTACGTTTTAAAGAATTGTAATTCATCGGCATTAGCATTTTATAATGCAAAGGCGCAGGCCATTGATCGCGTTGATCGGACGTATGCTTATGGAATCAAACCGAAAAATGCAGAACAAGCTTTTGCACTTCATGCTATTATGAATCCCGATATAAAATTGGTAACAATTTCGGGGGTAGCAGGAACAGGTAAAACGCTTTTGGCATTAGCAGGATCACTCGAACAAAAAGCCAGGTATGATCAAATAATTCTTGCGCGCCCCATAGTAGCATTAAGCAATAAAGATTTGGGATTTTTACCGGGCGATGCCCAAGAAAAGGTTAATCCTTACATGCAGCCGCTTTGGGACAATTTGAATTTCATTAAGAGTCAATTTGGCGAAAATGAGAAGAAGTACAGGGCTATTGAAGAAATGCAACAACAAGGGAAAATTCAGATTTGCCCATTGGCATATATTCGTGGACGAAGCCTATCCAACGTTGTTTTCATTGTGGATGAAGCCCAAAATCTCACACCGCATGAAGTGAAAACAATTATTACACGTGCAGGTGAGAACACTAAAATTATTCTCACTGGCGATGTTCGTCAAATCGACACCCCATATTTAGATGACACCAGTAACGGCTTGAGTTATGTGATTGATAGAATGAAGGGTGAGGAATTATTTTGTCACGTAACGCTAGAAAAAGGAGAACGATCAGAACTGGCTAATTTGGCTAATGAAAAGCTCTGAAAGTGATTAAATCTAAGTGGCTTTTTGGCTTTGGTTAGGCTAATTGGAAATAGTTGATTTGTGTTTTACGATTTGATAATTCAAGCTATAAGCTGTGAAAAGCTTGCTGTGTTAAAGGTGGGTGGACGACAGTTTAGACATGCGAACTGAAGAAAAGAGTTTGAAAACAAAACCATTAGCAAATACAGCCAAATAAGGTCTAAATAAAAACCTTATTTGACCAGAAAATGGAAAATAAGATCAAAATGGGTAAAAATAAGTCTTATTTGACAAGCTTAGTGATGAGCCAAGGAGTCAAAATTTGATCGGAATACCTTTTAGTAATAGCCAACAAGGAGCAAGCCTAAAATGAGCAAGCCCAATTAGATTATGTTTAATTGCAGCCTGAACTAAATCGAAATATTAGCGCATCACCGAACCTATGAAACGCTCTCCATTTGCGTTTAGGGCTTCTACCATATAAGTACCACGCTGATCCGGCAAATTGATCTGAATTTTGGAACCTACAGGATTGTTCAATTCCAATACTTTACGGCCGCTCATGTCGTAAACACGAATTTTTTGGACTTGGAAATTCTGTGCAACGCTTAACCATGTTTTACCTTCCATTGCCGGCACTGGATAAAGCTTGCAAGAGCTTTCAAAACTCAGGGAAGGCACTCCTACATAGAATATTTCATCTTCAACAGAAGAGATAAGCACAGGATCTGGACCCTCCTCCTCATACATGATTTTGAAAGCATCGATCTGCGGAGTGCTGATGGCAAACATTTCATCCATCCATTTGGGAGGGAGACTTTGATAGAAGAATTTAGCCGAAACGCTCACATTTCCTTCGTATTCGCCCAAACCAATTTTGTACGTAATTCGATCAGAGCCAGAGCCTTCTATACCGGCTTCGTAATTAAAATTCAGGTCATTTCCCGATACTCCAACAATTTTTGTTGTATCATAAGCCGAGTGCAAAGTGCTAAAACCAGCAGGAACAAGTCGATTATCTTTTAAATAAGTATCTGCGCGCTCCAAAACAGTAGTTACATCGCCATTTACATCAGCAATAACCATTTCATAAATCTGCACCTGATCTTCAGAACGAATTACATCGTAATGCGGCTCATAATCATCATTTTGTCCTTGCACTTCATAATCAGCTTGAAGGGCACCGGAACTGAAAAGCGTTTCACCCATGTCACCGGTAAGTGTAAATTCTACAAATGATCTACGGGCAGGGTAACCTGATGGGAATTTATGCCCTGTTAAGTTTGTCATTTTCAATTCACAAACCACCGAATCTCCTTCTATGTATAAATTAGTTATGCTAAAATCGAGACTCTGATTTTGCAGCAAATCGAGGGTGCGATCAATTACGCGGTCAAATTGTTCTTCGGTGGCTGCAATGCCGAGCTCGTCTATCCTATTTTTCATAAGCTCGAGCATAAAGGTATTAGCCCCTGCAAACCAGTGCTGACCGTAAGGCTCTCTACCAGGAAGAAAAGCATAATTGGAAGAAATAACAATGGGTTCATTCAAGCGCGGCATGTGACAGCCTTGGCATTGATCTTCGTGATTGTCAGTATTAAAAACTGAATTGAGCCATTCGTGATAAGTAGCTTGTTCAGTGAATACATTTCCTGTAAGTTCACCTTCTATATCAGCGGTATTTGTTTGAAGAGTATGGCATCCTGCGCACATTTCCGACTTGGCAACAAATGAACCGAACATGGGTTCGTATCCTACAAAACTTGCCATTGGACTAGTGAAAATTGGGGCTTCCAATTCTGATCCACCATACGGACCGTAAAGTGTATCGCTCACATACTCTAGATTTCCGCTGAAAAAATTTCCAATATTGGCAGGATCTTGTTGATGACAGGAATTGCAAGAAACGCCATCGAGACCGAGGCTATCAGCCATTAGCATTTCCATACTGTAATGAGGTAGTCCATCGTGAATAGCAGCAAAACGGCCCATTGGCGCATGACAAGAAGTACATTTATCTTCCAACTCAGTTTGATGCCCTGGATTAACATAAACCTCATGGCTCACTTTTGCTTTCCAAAAAGGATCTTTAGCGGAATTGGCCATCATAGTGGCTCTCCAGTTGTCGGTTGGATTCACATCTACTCCTTCAGCAGTGAGGCTTCCAACACCATTGGGATCAAACCCATGACAACCTGCACATTTTCCTGAACCGGTAAAAAGACTGTTATCACCCAACGGAAGATTGGTGTTAAGCAATCTGTAAAATTCCAGATCTTCTTCGGTATGAATAAGTGTTTTAGACTTTTCTTCCCGACCAGCGAACAGCAATAAAATGGCTAATCCCAGCAAACTGGCTCCGGTAATTCCTTTGAGGTTTCTGATCTTCATGATAATCTGTCAGGCTTGAATGATAAAATTACTAGTTTATACAGGAAAACCCGAATCGAAGTTTAATGTTTTTGAAACATCTTATCTTAATAATGGAATTCCCAAGGTTTGAAATCCTAAAAATGGGCTGCCTTTTGCAATTTGACAGATCAAAAATCAGCGAGGTTAAAAAACCAGATCGATTTAGGAGAATTCAATGGTTTCAATGGCATCATACCCTACTTTCAAATTGATGAGCTCCGTTAATTTTGATTTAGCGAAAGAATACTCATGCTTGAGCACAGCAGTATCAAACTTAACCACTAGGACTTTTCCTCGCAAGCGAATTTCTGAAACATGATTATTTACTGTTTTATCGGTGAGTTCGTTCCATGCACTGAGAACTTCTGCCTGTCGGTACTTATGATCAAGGCGATAACGTTTCAGCATTTCGCGAAACACTTCAGCTATCGACTGTTCGTTGCCATCACGCCTCATTTTTTTGCACTAAATTGTTCAAAGCCTGCACATTACCTTTATCTACCTTAAATATTTTCAATTCTGCATTTACATCCTTGAAAAGCAGAGGAATACGCTCATCATGGGTATCAGAAATAAAAATTTGCCCGAAATTATGTCGGCTCACTAATTCCATAAGATACGCCACTCTTCTATCGTCTATTTTATCGAAGATATCATCCAAGAGCAAAATTGGTTTGCTACCGGTGAGATCTCGAATATGATCAAATTGAGCGAGTTTCAGTGCAATTAGGAAAGATTTTTGTTGTCCTTGAGATCCAAATTTCTTCAAGGGATGACATTCGATGCTAAATATGAGATCATCACGATGAATCCCAACATCGGTTCTTTGCAAGAATCGATCTTTCTCTCTGGAATTTGCCAAAAGCGTAGCGAAATCCGCTCCTTCAAGCTCTGAGCGATAGAGCAAACTAACATTATCCTGTTTTCCTGAAATATCAGCATACAGGGAAAGGAATCTTGGATTGAAATCATGAATAAAAGCTTGCCTGGCCTGATGAATTCGTTTACCTATATCAATTAGCTGTATATCCCATATTTCCAGTGCATCTTCATCAAAATAACGATTGAGAGCGAAAGCTCTAAGCAATCGATTTCGTTGCAATAAGGCTTTATTGTAGCGAATCAGATCTTCAAGATAATTTCGATTGAACTGAGAAATGATGCTATCTAGAAATTTTCTTCGTTCTTCACTGCCTTCAGAGATTAAATCGGCATCGTACGGCGAAATTACCACCGCTGGAAAAAGGCCGATATGATCTGCCAATCGGTCATAATCTTTCTGATTTCTTCGAAAAACCTTACGCTGACCGGGTTTTACCCCGCAATACACTTCCTGATTCTGACCATGTTTTTCAAACGTTCCCTGAACAACCAAAAAGGGCATATCATGCTTAACATTCTGAGAGTCAATAGGGTTGAAATAACTTTTGCAAGCACAGAGATAGTGCACTGCATCAAGGAGATTTGTTTTACCGGAGCCGTTTAACCCTGTAAAACAATTGATTTGAGGAGAGAAAATGAGGCTTGCCTCCTCATAATTTTTAAAATTTATGACCGAAATATCCCTTAGATGCACCTTGCTGAAACTGATTTTCAAAGTTAAACAGAAAGGAACGTATTACTTAGTATCGTTTGATATTAAAAAAAACATTAAATTTGCAGCCTAAATTTTTGAGCGAAATGGCCAAAAAAAATCAGGAAGAAACCATTGTTGACGTACAGGAAGTATACAGCAAAACCGAAGTATTTTTTGAAAAGAACAAAAAGGCAATCATTTATGGCGTAGGTGGGCTGGCCGTTTTGGTACTTGGATATTTCGCCGCGACACGTCTGTATTTTGAACCCCGCGAGCTCGAAGCTTCGGAGAACATGTGGAAAGCTGAAGAGTACTTCAGGATGGATTCTACCGACAAAGCCATGTACGGAGACAATGTTTACATGGGATTTGAAGAAATTGCAGATAAATACAGCGGAACCAAATCGGCTAAACGTGCTCATTATCACATGGGAGTGATTCTTCGTAAATCAGGAGATTTTGAAGGCGCTATGTCTCATTTTGACGAGGCCAGCAGTTTAAATGACGAAACCATTGGCACTTTTGCCATTGGAGGATGCGGTGATATGGCTGTTGAATTGGGCAATTTTGAAGATGCACTTTCTTACTTTCTGAAAGCAGCAAAAAACAGTGATAATGCCTTCAATCGTCCATATTTCTTGCTAAAATCGGCTACGGTTGAGATGGAACTTGGCAAAACAGATGCTGCACGCAAGCATTTCAAGGAAATCACAGAAGATTTCCCTGAATCAAACGAGTTTCGCACAGCCGAGAAGCTTCTCGCCTCCCTTGGCGGATAATAATGGCAACCGAAGGAAACAGCCTATCCGATTATAATTCCTCTGAAATCCCAGATTGTAGTGGTCTAAGGATTGGAATTGTATGTTCAGAGTGGAATTCTCAGATCACATCTAATTTACTTTCAGGAGCGCAAGAAACGCTTTTGAATCATGGTGTTCTTGCCGAAAACATTACTGTTCGCGCTGTTCCTGGAAGTTTCGAACTACCCCTCTCCTGTCAGCTACTTCTCGAAAATGAATACTTAGATGCCGTTATTGCCATTGGTAGTGTAATCAAAGGGGAAACACCTCATTTCGATTTTGTTTGTCAGGCAGTAGCGCAAGGCATTAAAGACGTGGGACTTAAAACCGGCATTCCGATCATTTTTGGAGTACTCACTGACAATACCATCGAACAAAGCATTGATCGCAGCGGAGGAAGATTGGGCAATAAAGGGGTTGAAGCTGCTGTTACCGCAATTCGAATGGCATTTTTCCGAAGAAGCATTAAAGAAAACTGGGGTCCGGGGCTCCGTTTTTAATTTCTCAAATCCTGCTTTCCCTATTTTTGAATTATGTGTGGAATCAGTGGGAGTATTAAACTCAATGGATTTTATGAAGAGAATGATGAAAAAATTCAGTCATCTCTCAATGCCATAGCTCATCGCGGCCCCGAAGATAGAGGATTTACTATTTTTGATCAAGGTTGTTTTGGTCAGGTACGATTAGCCATAGTAGATCCTGGCCCAACATCTCATCAGCCATTTATTAGCGATGATCAGCGTTATTACCTTGTATATAATGGTGAAATTTTCAACTTCAGATCACTTAGAAAAACTCTTGAAGATCAGGGAGTTAAATTTAAAACGGAGGGTGATACCGAGCTTCTGTTTCAATTACTTATTCAACTTGAAGAAAAGGCAATCGAAGTCCTAAATGGTTTTTTCGCTTTTGCGTTTTTTGATAAAGAAAAGCAAAAGTTGATTTTGGCTCGGGACCGAATGGGAATCAAACCTGTGTGGTACCATCAAAATGCGAAAGAATTACACTTTTCCTCAGAAATGAGAGGATTACATCCTTTTATTAATGAGAAAGAACTTGACTTCACATCGTTGCAGTTTTACTTCAGAATGGGCTACGTTCCGGCCCCATACAGTGTATTAAAGACTTATTCCCAATTGCAACCGGGGCATTGGTTAATTGCGGAAAAAGGTGAAACAAGACTTCATCAGTTTTATACAATTCCAACAGTTAGTCAATCTGCCAACACATCAGGACTTCGGTCATTATTAGAGGATTCGATAAAACTTCGTCTTTTGGCAGATCGGCCGGTTGGCACATTTCTGAGCGGAGGTATTGATTCATCGATAATCAGTGCAATAGCTGCGAAATTTAAATCAGACATTGACACTTTTTCATTGTCATTTCCGGAATTTGAATATTTGAATGAGGGAAATATTGCAACAAAAACGGCAAAACACATCGGTTCAAATCATCATGCGATTGAAATCAGAATGCCCGAATTGCTTGAATGCCTTCCTGATTTTCTCAAATCCATCGACACTCCTTTTGCCGATTCCTCTGCTTTAGCATCATGGTTGCTTTGCAGAGAAACAAGCAAATACGTTAAAGTGGCATTAAGTGGAGATGGTGCAGATGAATTATTTGGTGGTTACCGAAAGCACAGAGCGGCATTATTATTCAAAAACAGGATATTAGGCAGTCTTCTGAAATTTGTTCCGATAATTTCAGGCAACAGAGAAAATCCCTGGTTGGATCGATTTAGAAAACTTGGTCGACTAGCTTCCATTTCCAGATTGTCGGAGACAGAAAGAGTTTGGGAATTGGCGAACTACTCCGATTCAAAACATAGTTCAGGCTTATTAAAATTTGGGGAGTCAGATTTCCAAAAGCGGAAATCAGAAATACTTGAGAATATAGATGGTTCAGGTCTATCCATGGTTTTAGACTTCGACCGGAAAATTGTGCTACCCGATGACATGCTTCACAAGACAGATAATATGAGTATGGCTCATGCTTTGGAAGTGCGGGTTCCTTTTCTTGATCACAGAATTGTAGCGTGGGCAGCAAGACAAGATCCTTCCACACATCTCAACCAAAAACAAGGAAAGTTGCATTTACGTTCGGCTTTTGCTGATTTATTGCTCCCAGAAGTGCTGCATCAACCAAAGCGCGGATTTGAGATTCCATTGCATAGTTTGATGCTCGAATTACCCGAATACTGGTTATTCCGATTCAACAAAGATTTGATTCAAGAACAAGGGATTTTCAATTGGGAAAATGTTAAAAATTTACAAGAGAATAGGCATTGTAATGCCTTTGATCAATGGGCATACCTTATCTTTCAATCCTGGTATTTCAATTTATTTCAATCAAAACTAAGTTTATGACCCATTTCACGAAAGCCTATATTCAATTCTTTACTGAATTGAAAAAGAACAATACCCGTGAATGGTTTGCTGACAATAAAAAGCGCTATGAACAAGATGTAAAGGCTCCATTTGAAGTTTTTGTACAAGATCTGATTGCGGTTGCCGCTAAGATTGACAAAGAAATTGCCATCGAATCAAAAGACGCCATTTACAGAATACACAAGGATGTTCGATTTAGCAAAGACAAGACTCCTTATAAACTCAACAGTGCCGCAATCATAAGCAAGTTTGGGAGGAAAAATAATGAATATCCCGGTTTTTATATTCAATTGGGCGCAGATGGATTATGGATTGGAGGAGGAGCTTATATGCCAACAAAGGAACAACTCCTTGATATCCGCCAAGAGATCAAAAATGAGCCTGAAAAATTGAACAAAATTTTAAAGGAAAAGAATTTTGTTTCTCATTTTGAAGTTATTCAAGGTGAAGTTAATAAAATACTACCTTCTGATTTTAAAGCGATAGCCAAGGATTATCCATTTATTAGCAACAAACAGTTTTATTATATGGCAGAACTTCCAGCCAAGGAAATGCTCAGAGATGATTTGCTCAGTCTTTGCAATACTTATTTTAAAGCAGGAACACCACTAAATAACTATTTGGTGGAAGCCATGTACCACTGATGTAATTTGTGGCGCGGAATATTGAACATATTATAAATTAGAGCAACAATTCGGAAAGATGAAAATTACCACACTGATTAGCATAATTGCTGCGTTTTTAATTTCACCATTTGCAATGGCGCAAACCTATTGGCAGCAGGCCGTTGATTATCAAATGACGGTGGATTTAAATACTTCAAATCATCAATATTCTGGTAAAACAGTATTAGTTTATACCAATAATTCGAATGAAAGTCTGGATCGTGTTTTCTTTCATTTGCAGCCTAATGCTTTTCAACCAGGAAGCATGATGGATGTGAGATCCAGAACCATTGAAGATCCGGATTCCAGAGTTGGTGAAAGAATTGCGCAGCTTGGCCCTACTGAACAAGGATTTCTTCATGTAGAAAATCTGACGATGAATGGTAAATCGTGCATTTCTGAAGAGGTTGGAACCATTTTGGAAGTTCAATTACCTGAGCCAATCAAAGCGGGGAAAAAGGTAACATTTAACTATAATTTTAAGGGACAAGTTCCGATTCAGATCAGACGTTCAGGCCGCAGTAACTCAGAAGGAATTGCATATAGCATGAGTCAGTGGTATCCTAAACTAGCTGAGTTTGATGAAGAAGGTTGGCATGCTGACCCCTATATCGGCAGAGAATTTTATGGCGTTTGGGGCGATTTTAGAGTTGATATTACCATTGACAAAGAATTTGTGGTTGCGGCAGGAGCAGTTTTGTTAAATCCGGAAGAAACAGGTCATGGTTATTCTGCGGGCAAAGCCAAAGCAAAAACGGTTTTAGGAGATAAAATAACCTGGAAATTTGAAGCAAAACAAGTGCATGACTTTATGTGGGCTGCAGATGAAGATTATTTACATGATGTTTTAAAAGTGGAAGGCGCTCCTGAACTCCACTTCTTTTATCAGAATGACAGTACAATTACAGAAAACTGGCAAAAATTTCAGGTGAAAGTGGCTGAGGGATTTCAGTATCTCAGCAAACATTTTGGCGAATATCCCTACCCTGTTTATGCCGTTATTCAAGGCGGAGATGGAGGAATGGAATATCCGATGGGAACATTAATTACCGGAAAAAGAAGTTTCAATAGTTTATTGGGAGTTACCATGCATGAAGCAGCGCATAACTGGTATCATGGGGTGCTAGCCACTAATGAAAGTTTACATGAATGGATGGATGAAGGTTTTGGGTCTTATGCTGCAGCAGAAACGATGCATTATTTGAAAGGTGCGGAAGGCGATGCTAATCATTCCGGGGCTTATGATTCGTATATCAGTTTAGCTCTTGAGGGTAAAGAAGATCCATTATCAACACATGCCGATCATTATACAAGCAACCGCTCTTATGGAGTTGCGGCATACAGTAAAGGTGAAGTTTTACTTGATCAACTTGGTTACATAATTGGCAAACAAAACTTGAAAAAAGGTTTGCTGGTTTATTTTGATGAATGGAAATTCAAGCATCCGAGGCCAGTAGATTTTCGGAGAGTTATGGAGAGGGTTTCGGGACTCGAACTCGATTGGTATTTCGAATATTTCGTAGGCAGTGTCAGAACCATCGATTATGGGATTTATTCTGTGCGGGGCAATGAATTTAAATGTGAAATCATTTTAGACCGTATTGGCCAAATGCCTATGCCTGTTGAAGTATTAGCTGTATATACAGATGATACAAGGGAATTTTTTTATATTCCGATGGTTTTGATGCGCGGTGAAAAAGATTTGAATGATTTAGAAGTTGAACGGCAGCTCTTGCCCGATTGGCCATGGACAAATCCATATTACCTCTTGGAATTGAACCTACCGATAAGTCAATTGAAGAGCATCATTATTGATCCACTTTTTGGAACAGCTGATATTGATAGATCGAACAATCAGATAGATATCAACGGCAATACGGGAATCATCATTCCGGGAAACTAAAATTATGCTTAGAAAATACATTGGAATTACCGGCAAATTATGGCTGGATGATTTGATTCTTCTGGTAATTGCTGCTGGAATAATTTGCTTTTTAGCTCCTATTGTATTGATGAAGGAAACCGATTTGCCGATAACGATGCAAAGCTTAATGGTTGTATTGATCCCGATGCTTTTTGGATTAAGAGCCGGCGCAGGAGCTGTTGCTTTGTATTTGGTAGTAGGTGCGTTAGGTGCACCCGTGTTTGCAGAATATAAAGGAGGAATTGAGCGTTTTGCTAGACCGAGCGGAGGATTTTTAATTGCTTTTTTAATTGCAGCAGTGGTTTGTGGCTATTTGGCCGAAAGCTTAAAACCACGCGAAAGACTGAGGCAGGCGCTATATATTCTATTAGGTTATATGATTATTCTCGCATTTGGACTATACTGGTACTGGGGCATGATCGAAGAAACGAATAAATGGGAACAATTGCGACGCATATTTCTTCCAAACTCCATGGTAAAAGCAGCAATATCTTTTGTTTTTATTCAAGTTGCAATTCGGGCAGTTATAGGCAAGAAAGAATTTTATAATTTAAAAAATCTTAGCGATATGCCTGAGACTAACAAAGAGTAAACTTAAAATAGCGAGACTATCATAAGAAGCTAAAATTTTGAACAATTAATAGCAAGTAACTAACAATCAATACAATACGGTCTTATTAACAAGTTTCGGGAGAAATACCCTTTTTTAGGGGAGAAATACCCTTTTTTAGTTAATAAAAAGTATGAATTATCTTGTAAAATACTGAAATTCATTATTTAGGAAATTAGGGTAAGAAATTGATAATTTAAGTGAGGCTATTAGATCCTAGGATCTTTGTTATGTAGCAGTTAAATTCGTCACCAAATTAACCTCAAAAAAGAAGCCATGTATATCCCGCAAATCGAAGGAAAACGTATAGTAAGAGAATACCAGGATGACAAACATTCAAAAATAGGCACTGAGTTTCGTTTATACGCTAGAAGCAGTTCAGGGCAAAAAGTTAAATTAAAGGCTTGGTGGGTAAGTTTGGCCGACATCAATCAGATTATTGGCGACACCAATGCGTTCATCGCAAGCAGTGGCAGAACCGTTTCGGGATTGCGTTTTTATCCATCATTACAAGATAAAAACGAACAAGGCCAGACAGTAGCAGACTACCATGCACTTACCTATGTTGCTACAGTTCAAGACTCAAGTGGAAATCAGGATAATGTGCTTCTGACAGAAGTTATGGAATTTACTGTTCCTTGTCCAAATGCGTGCAATACAATTCCAAGCCAGGAACTAGGATATTAATTCAATTTCAAAAATGGATTAATTTTGATTAGTTTCATTTATCATGCTGTACTAATTACAGGGATTTTAGTTGGTATTTTCCACTTTAAAAAGTTGAGTATCGCTTTCAAAATGCTCACAGTGGTGCTGCTTTACACTACAATCCATGAAATTAGTATTCACAATCTGAACTTCAGTATTGAACTCAATTATTTACTCTACAACATTTATGCTATTTTTTCTTGCCTAACCTATTTGTTAGTAATCCGATTTCAGCTTCAAGAGAGAAAATTTCAGATTATTTCTAATTGGTTAATCATTCTTGCCGTTTTTGTGGATGTGTTGATTTTGCTTGGCAGTGATCTACGGCACAATTTTCCTTCACGAATAATTGCTTTTACATTTCCGATTGTTATCCTATCAAGCATTTTACTCTTTTGGCAATTGCTCAACAGCAATATAGAAACTAAGTTGGCCAAGAGGAGCAGCTTTTGGCTGGCAACTGGCATCTTGATATATCATTCTATAGGTTATGCTATATTAGGTTTGTTTTCCTATGCATTAGAATTGAATCTTAATTATGGTGTTGAAGCACAACTAATGTTCTATATTTCCATTATTTTTTATTCAATGATAGGTTACAGCATTTACCTGAATGGAAATCGTGAATAACGCCCAAACGACTAATTTCACAGTTTTCATGCTCGGTGGTTTCGCCGTTGCTACTATTCTTATAAGCTTCATTATCATTTTCATTTTTCATTATCGCAACAAACAGTTGCAGCATTTTAAGGAGAAGGAACAGTTGAAGCTTCATCATGAAGGTGAACTTTTGCGAGCACAAATTGAAATTGGAGAAGAAACACTTAAGAATATTTCATCCGAAATTCACGACAACATACTTCAACGTCTTTCATTAGCCAAAATGTACTTAAGTGCTGACTGGCCTGCAAAATCTGAAAAGATGAATATTGCTCAGGAGATGTTGGATCTGGCATTGGTTGATCTTCGAAATCTGAGTCGTTCATTGAGTGGTGGGTATATATTGGATCTTGGCATCGAGCGTGCCATTCAGCAAGAATTGATCAATATAGAATCAGTAGCGGGAATCAGTACAAGCTATTTATCAAATGGTGAGCCCGATGATGACAGTTTCAGTGAACAGCGCGAAATAATCTTGTTTAGATGTATTCAGGAGGGCCTACAGAATGCCATTAAGCATTCCAATGCCAATAAAGTTGATGTGGTGGTGAATCACCTTGCTGATCGCCTAGAATTATCTGTAATTGACAATGGAATAGGCATAGATTTATCAAATAATACTGCTGGTATGGGCTTGAGAAGTATGCGAGACCGAACAGCATTATTAGGGGGAAACTTCGATATTTGCACCGAAATAGACAAAGGCACTGAATTAAAGTTCCGTATTCCTCATGATAGCCTTAAAACTATTTTAAAAAACTTCGAAAAGAGCTAGAAATGATTAGCAATATTAAAGTCGGACTAGTTGACGATCACATTATGCTCCGCCAAGGCTTAGCAGAATTGCTGGTTAGAGCCGGTTTTGAAATTGTTTTACAGGCAAACAATGGAAAAGACATGATAGATCAACTTCAGGCTTTAACACCAGATGTGATTTTGATGGATTTATCAATGCCCATAATGGATGGAGTAGAAACCACTACCTGGCTCAAGCGCAATAAGCCACATATTAATGTGCTGGCATTAAGCATGAACGATGATGAGCTTAGTATAATAAAAATGGTTAAAGCCGGTGCCCGAGGTTATTTATTGAAAGATATGGCCATAGAATATCTGGAGAAGGCTATTAGAGATGTTTATGAGAAGGGTTATTATTTTTCTGACATTATAAATGGCAAGCTCATATCCTCGATGCAGACTGAAACTCAAAAAAATAATGCGTTAAAGGATTTGGATATTAAGCCAATAGAATTGGAATTCCTGAAATACTGTTGCTCTGAATTAGGCTACAAGGAGATTGGCAGGGAAATGAACCTAAGTACAAGAACTGTTGACGGTTATAGAGAATCGCTTTTCAGAAAATGCGGGGTAAGAACACGCACTGGGCTGGCTCTATTTGCGATAAAGCACAAGCTTATTGAATTTCCTGATTAGTGAATTAATAGTTTTGAAGATTTTGATCAAATTTATGAGGAATACGGGCCAATCGCTCCTGCTATTTTCACACTACTCAATATATACGGGATCTTCTGGATTTTTATTGAGCTTGGCTCTAACATCAACTCTAACAAAATCATTTCAACTCCGGACATTTTCGACAAAGAATCTGGATCATCAATTTTATGATCGCATCAGAAAAGTACCTTCACACCTTCCTTTTCCAAAAAACTTCTGGACTACACCATAGAAGTTTAATCCAAGCACCCGCTGGCAACTAATCTAAAGCCTGCATTTTCGCATTGAATCCGATGTGTTTCATACACATGCTTTTGAAATTAGTACTTTTGAATAATAATGAATGAAAAAATCAATGAAAAAATCCATCTTTTTGTTGAGCATGTCGCTTGCTCTCATCGCTTGTGATAATGATCCCAAGGAACCTGTAATTGAAGAAGTAACTATGATTAATTTACCAATAGATCCACACAGTAATTCAAAGCCAAACATAGCACGGGTAAAGCATTTGGATTGGAATGCAGATATCAATTTCGAAACAAAAACGCTCAATGCCACCGCCAGTTGGCAAATAGAGTGTGCCAATGGAGCAAAAGAAATTGTGTTCGATACACGCGATCTTACCATTAATAGTGTTACCGTGAATGAAGGTGAAGCAAGCACTTACAGTTTGTCTGAACCAAGTTCATTTATGGGCGCCGCGCTTACAATTCAAATTCCTGAGGGATGTAAAAAAGTGAATATTTCTTATACCACAAGTCCGGAAGCAGGAGCACTGCTTTGGGTTGAAGGAGAAAAGCCTTTCCTTTTTACTCAAAGTCAAGCCATTCTCGCAAGAACCTGGTTGCCTTGTCAGGACAGTCCCGGTATTCGTTTTACTTACAACGCTAATGTAAAAGTACCATCCGGTTTATTGGCTCTAATGAGTGCTGAAAATCCTCAAAGTACTGTTGAAAGTGGAGAGTATTCATTTAAAATGGAACAAGCTATTCCAAGCTATTTGATGGCATTAGCGGTTGGAGATATTGTATTCAAACCACTTGGCGAACGTTGTGGAATTTATGCTACACCTGCACTCATTGATGCAGCAGCTAATGAATTTATGGAAACCGAACAAATGCTCATTGCCGCTGAAGCACTTTATGGTCCGTACGCATGGGGCAGATATGATTTGCTCATCCTACCTCCTGCCTTCCCGTTTGGCGGAATGGAAAATCCTAGAATCACTTTTGCTACTCCTACCATTATAGCAGGTGACCGCTCCTTAACAGCCTTGGTGGCGCATGAAATGGCGCATTCCTGGTCAGGAAACCTCGTTACTAACGCTACTTGGGATGATTTTTGGCTGAACGAAGGATTTACAGTTTACTTCGAAAACCGCATTATGGAATCTGTTTATGGGAGCGAAATAAGTGAAATGTTAGTCACACTTTCATATCAAGGATTAGTTGAAGAGGTAAAAGAAATTCATGCAGAGCATCCTGAAGATACCCATTTGAAATTAAAACTCCAGGGCAGAGATCCGGATCATGGAATGACCGCTATTGCTTATGACAAAGGCTATTTCTTTCTTCGATTAATTGAAGAAACGGTTGGTAGAGAGCGATGGGATCTCTTTTTAAATAAGTATTTTTCTGAACATGCTTTTGGAATAATGGATACCGAAAGATTCCTAGAGTATTTGCACAAGAACCTTATTACACCAGAAGAATCTGCATCATTGAATATTGATGCTTGGGTTTATAATCCGGGAATTCCAGCAAACTGCCCGGTTGTTAAATCGGAACGAATTGAAAAAGTAGATCTACAAGTTCAGGATTTTATTGCTGGCAAAATTCATGCTAAACATGGCTTGGAATATGGCAATTGGCTTTATCAGGAACGCTACAGATTTCTAAGCAATCTTCCAGCTAAAATTGGATATGACAATATGAAGCAACTCGATGGTATTTTCGAAATTACGTCTACACAGAATAACGAAGTGCTATTTGCCTGGTTAGAACTTTGCATTAAAACGGGTTATGAACCCGCTTATGATCGATTGAGAAGCTTCTTGGTTAGCGTAGGCAGACGCAAGTTCCTCACACCCCTTTACAAAGCCTTAATTGACAAGGGAGAAATGGAACTAGCTAAATCAATTTATGAAGAGGCTCGTCCGAATTACCACGCGGTTGCCAAAGGTACTATGGATGAGTTGTTGGGGTATGAATAATGCCAAAGATGAAATCGTAAAGCAATAAATTTTTGCGGAAATTAAAAGAGGCAGTCCTGATGGGCTGCTTTTTCTTGTTTTCTGCATTCCAATTGTGTGATTTAGGGGGCTGGTGAGCATTTGATATCGTATTAAAAGTATTTAAAGCATTAAAAGCGGAAATTAATTTTAGTGTAAAAATCGAAGACTACTTTGTAAAACTTAGCTGAGCGAAAAGAATGACCACTCAAAACAGCAATAAAAAGAGGCTGTCCAATT
>Ga0209702_10000815_pt1 | contig 64254 bp, 55 predicted proteins | sample FRY01_FD_187210 | JGI IMG/M metagenome (GOLD analysis project Ga0209702, IMG submission 187210) | Freshwater microbial communities from Lake Fryxell liftoff mats and glacier meltwater in Antarctica - FRY-01 (SPAdes) (version 2) | ecosystem: Environmental > Aquatic > Freshwater > Ice > Glacier... | reverse complement strand
TCTGCATTACTCCAGACTATATTGTCAGGACTTTTTTCCCATAAATAAGTGTAAGTACCACCATTTGTCGGCACTCCAGCCAAAATGGAAATTGACGACCCTTGACATATTGATTGTGAAAGTGTGGTAATCGTATTGCCTGACATCGACGCATCTACCGTGATCGTATCACTATAAACTAGATTTGTACAGGTTGCAGTTTTTACAGCTCTGATGTATTTTGTAACCGTTGATGTGGCGTTTGCAGAATAATCTTCTGTTGAAACAGGTGGACCAAGACCCAAAAAAGGTGATCCATTTTGACTAAATTCCCAATTGTAAATGTAGGCTCCTCCTCCTCCTGTTGGTAAGTTCCCGTCTAAAACTACTGAACCAGAGCTCAAACAAATCGCATTCGGGTTTAAAATATCATTATTCGTAACTGTTGGATGAACTGTTACTAAGGCTGCACCAGAAACTGCACTGCTGCACGCAAAAGACTCGAAAGTCAATAATTGATAGGTTGTTGTTGTTGAAGGAAAAATGGAAATTGAATGGCTCGCAACACTCACAGGACCTACAGAGAAAATACTTGTTCCATCCGTATATTGATAAAGATAAGGTGCTGAGCTAGTGGCTGTGGCTGTGAAAGTTAAAAGTGTCGAATCGCCTGCGCAAATTGTATTATTTCCGCTCAATACTGCACTCCCAGCAACACAACCGTATCTCCCCCAGAATGTATTGTTATTTGAGGTGGCGGTTTTTGTGATTGGCGTAAAAACCACCGTATTACTATAGTTTCCAGTTATATATACTTCGTTATTTGATTTGACAGATACAGCATTGGCAATATCAGTACCAGAACCTCCGTATGAATTTGTACTAATATTGTTTCCAGTAATGGGATCAATATAGGAGACTAAAAAATCGATTCCTCCATTTGATGTATAAGAATTTCCTAAAAAGTTGGTAACTCCAGCATACTGACCGGATACTATTAAATGCTGAAAAGAATCTATTTCCAGCGTATTTCCTTTACTAACGTTGACTCCACTAGTAGTAGTAGTATCGACACCACTAGTAGTAGCACGATTCATCCATTCTGTATCAAAATTAGATGCGCAACGTGCAACAAAAAACTCTTTGTGAGGTTCTGTTACCGAAGACAATCCAGGAAAAATAGTTGCGTTTTCGAAATAACCCGTATAATATATTTTTGAGTTATCATTGGTCATATCCGTAATTTCATCATCCCCGGGACCAGCAATTAAAGCATGAGTTGTAAAAGATCCTGAAGTTGCGTTGTATTTCGCTAGTACCCCTTCCTTAAACCCTGGGTTAGAATTACTTGAACTAACCACTGTCGTAGATTGGAACCCTAAAGAATCTCCGGAATAATATCCACCAAAATAAGCGCTGCCACCAAATACGCTAACGGAATTATAGCTATCGTCTTGATTACTTCCTGCTCCTACTATCCAGACTAAATTCCCTGTAGATGAAACTTTTAATCCAAAGGCATCAAGTCCTCCAGAATTCGCAAGCGTAAGATTAGAAGTTCCTGAACCTGTAGTTACAGAAAAGGATCCTCCATAACCACCCGAGGCATATACTTCACTGCCAATTATTTTAACATCTCTAACAACATCATCTCCGAGACTCGAACCGACTACTACCCATTGGCAAACTCCATTTGAATTGTATTTTGCAACGAAAGCATCCGAATTACCTAAAGAAGTTCTGTTTACAGTTGAAACACCTGCTGCACCAGCGAAATTGGCCGTTTGTTCGAAAGTCCCCCCAACGATTACCTCGTCTAGGTTGTTTACCGAAATGGACGTTATCTTGACGTCGTTAGGGCCTGATGACTCAATCAAGAATCCCCATACCAAAATACCTGCATTCGTATATTTTACGACATAGCCTTCTGTTCCCGAAACGCCACTACTCGACGTTAAGATATTACTCAACGGTCCAAGTGAAGTTAAGGCATTGTTAGCCACTTTTCCGCCAACATAAACAAATGCCGAGTCCGGACTGTATGCAATAGCATGTCCCTCAGAAATACTATTAGAACTGGCGCCTACTACCCATTTCCACTCAAAACTTTGAGCGTTTCCATAAGTCGATAGAATCACAAAGACGATAAGGATGTATAAAATTTTCAATTTGCTTAATAATTTTGTGGAACGAAGACAAGTAAAGTGCAAAAGTACACTTGAACAAAATTTTAGTTATATTAAGTACGAAAAATAGACTAAATAAGTTTCTTGACCAAAAGAACTTTTGACTAAACCGGTGATTGATTTTTTATTATTCTATGAAAAAGTTTTGGGAAGAAACGCTTAATGTAAACTGATATAATTTCTTTTCCACCAATAAGTTTTTCACGCTTACCTTTCTCAACTGACGAAAGAATACTTTTAACACAAACATTTACATCCATTCCTGTTTCCTGGTTGTGATCCATAATTCCATATTTCTCACCTTTTTCAGTCAAAGCATTTTTTGAAATATTCGTATTTATTTTTCCAGGGCACATGATATGGACCGAAATAAAATTCTTTTCTTCCTCTAAACGCAAACTTTCATAAAATCCATGTAGCGCATGCTTTGATGCGCTGTACGCTGAGCGCAAAAAGAATCCAAATTTACCTGCAATGCTTGAAATGACGATGATATTTCCGCCACCCTGTTTACGCATGTAAGGTAAAATAGCCTTTGCCACCGCAATATTACCGAAATAATTAATTTCCATTATCTTTCGATTAATTTCCATTTCCGTTTCAAAAGCAGTAGCGCGTTGACTTAAACCGCCATTATTAAATAAAAAATGTATGGGGCCAACTTGCTCGATTAGAGAAGCTGTTTTTGTTATAATATCTTCTGTATGTTCCAAATCAATTGGAAATACAAAATGCTGTGAGGTATTTTTTAGTGATTTTTTAACGTCATTGAGCGCTTTTTCATTTCGTGCAGAAAGGATAACTCGAACACCTTTCTCGGCTAATTGCTTTGATATTTCGGCTCCAATTCCAGAACTTGCTCCAATGACCCACGCTGTTTTTCCAATAAACTCCATTTAATTAAAGGTCTGTTGGTAAAACAACTTTATTGTATTCCTTTGACTTTGGTTTAAGCTTGTCAATAAAGATGATTTTGAATTTTTCTCCTTCAGCAGTATAAATCAACTCTGAAATTCCATTCGAAATTGTCGGTGCTTGTTTTTTGATATTGAAAAACTTACGCTCCATTATTTCAAACGTATTATCTTGATATTCAATAAATATAGATGTAATTGCACCGTTTTCAACTCTCACTTTACCTGTAACGCAAATTGTGTCAGCCGAATTGAAAAAAGAAAGAATAACGTGACGATGCATATCATCCGATATCGTATAAGCACCTCTTTTTGTAAACGCCTGTTCCAACTGTGTGAAACAACTTTGGGCATTCACATCAGCTTGTGCAAAGGAAATAAAGAGAATTAAAAGGTAGAGGTTTTTCATTTTTTAATTTGTTTTATCGTCTTTCCAAAGATAATAAGTTTGTCGAAATAATAATCTTTTCAAATGAATTCCTACTTTTGAATATGTCAATCGATACCATGGAAGATATTAGAAAACAATTTGAAGAAGCCAAAACGATATTATCACAATTTTCAATTGTAGAGAATTTTAAGAAAATTGACGACGCTGGTCGTGTGATGGTGGAAGCGTTAAAAGCGGGCAATAAAATCATTAGCTGCGGAAATGGTGGTTCCATGTGCGACGCAATGCATTTTGCAGAAGAGTTAAGCGGTCGATATCGTGACGACAGGCGAGCATTGGGAGCCGTTTCTATTTCAGATCCAAGTCACATTTCTTGTGTTGGCAACGATTACGGTTTCGACTTCATTTTCTCTCGATACATCGAAGGATTAGGACAAAAAGGAGATGTTTTACTTGCTATTTCAACTTCTGGAAATTCCAAAAATGTTTTGAATGCAATTGAAGCAGCGAAAGAAAAAGGGATGAAAATTGTAGGTTTAACCGGTAAAGATGGTGGTAAAATGGCAGATAATTGCGACGTGGAAATCAGAGCGCCAAAAGCAAATTATGCTGACAGAGCGCAAGAAATTCATATTAAGGTAATCCACTGTTTAATCGATTACATTGAAAAAAATATAGACTAAAAAATTAAAGTTTCACTACATTTGCAAAAAATTGAAGTTAGAATATGGGAACAATCGCACATAGATTTGAATCAGGAGAACAATCAAGCCAAAAAGGGCATTTCAGAAACTTAATCATGTTAGCTCGTGTAGACGGAGCAATGGATGAAGAAGAAAAAACTTTGCTAAATAAATTAGCTCGAAAACTTTCTATTACAGATGAACAAGTAAAAGAAATTCTGGACGATTCGAACAACTATCCTATGATTCCACCCATTTCACGAGAAGAACGTTACGAACGTTTCATTCAGTTGATTCAGATGATAGCCGTAGATGGTGAAGTAAGTGAAAAAGAAGATCTTTTAGCTCACCGTTATGGTTTTGCACTAGGATTCACACAAGAAACAATAGATGAAAAATATCCAGTGATTTTGGAAAAAGTGAATGCAGGCATGTCACGTGAAGATATATTGGATAGTATTCTTTATTAAAAGAGAAATTGACAGTTTTATAGGTTCGAATGTTTATTCGCACTATATTATATCTATGAAATAATAGTCTTTTCGCTTAACTTATCAACATACATCCTATTTAATGCACAATACCTTCAAAAAGCATGCAACGCGGACTAGACTTTCATTTAATTCACTAAATTTGTCTTTTGAATTTTGAGCATGTTAAATCAAGATTTACAGACGAGAGTCAAGAACATATTTTCTGCTTATCTCGAGCAAAATGGGCACAGGAAAACACCTGAACGCTTTGCTATACTCTTAGAAATTTACGATTACGAAGGTCATTTTGACATTGAAGGCTTGTACCTCAAAATGAAAATCCACAATTATCGTGTGTCTCGAGCGACTTTATACAATACCATCGATTTGTTGATTGCTTGTAATTTAGTTCGTAAACACCAATTTGGCACAGCGAATTCGCAATTTGAGAAAGCCCATGGTAGCAAGCAGCATGATCATGTCATTTGCACAGATACGGGTGAAGTTATCGAGTTTTGTGATCCGCGAATTCAGAACATCAAGTCGACCATAGAAGAAATTCTAGGAGTGGAAATACAACATCATTCGCTTTATTTCTACGGAGTTCGTAAATCTGACATTAAAAAAGAAAAATAGTATGGCTTTTTCATTCGAAACGAAAGAACTAAAAAGTTCGCTGCTTTACATTTTCAAAGGGAAACTAACCAATGAGGGAGATTCACTTACGTTGAATGACAAGATCGATAAGGAAATTACCGCTGGGCAACACAATCTCATATTCGATCTTTCTGCTTTGAAACAATGTAATTCAAGCGGATTGAACATCATGGTGAGAACGTTAACAAAAACCCGAACTGCAAATGGCGATTTGGTTTTATGCAACTTAAACGATGCTTTAAATAAACTTTTTACGATAACAAAAATCAATGAAATATTCAGCATTTATCCAACTTTGGAAGATGCTGTTAAACATTTTAAATAAGAATAAATGACCAAAGTAGATGTACTTTTAGGCTTACAATGGGGCGACGAAGGAAAAGGAAAAATCGTCGACGTTTTAACACCACAATACGACATTATCGCGCGTTTTCAAGGCGGACCCAATGCTGGGCACACACTTGAATTTGAAGGCAATAAACATGTCTTACATACTATTCCTTCTGGGATTTTTAGAGACGGTGTAATGAATGTAATTGGAAACGGTGTGGTAATCGATCCTGTTATTTTCCAAAAAGAGTTAGAAAAATTGGCTCCCTACAAATTGGACATAAAAAATCGTTTGGTCATTTCAAAGAAAGCACATTTGATTTTGCCAACGCACCGTTTGCTCGATCAAGCTTCCGAACATGCAAAAGGACATGATAAAATTGGTTCTACATTGAAAGGAATCGGACCGACATACATGGATAAAACCGGCCGAAATGGTTTGCGCGTTGGTGATATTTTATTGCCAAATTTCAAAGAAAAATACGATGCTTTAGTAGCTAAACACGTTGGTATTTTGAACCATTACGAAGGATTTACTTACGATTTATCTGAATTGCAAGGTCCTTGGATGGAAGGTCTCGAAATTTTGAAAGGTTTAGATTCAATTGACAGTGAACAATATTTCTACGAAGCACGCAAGGCTGGAAAGAAGATTTTAGCTGAAGGAGCTCAAGGAACGATGTTGGATATCGACTTCGGCACCTATCCATTTGTTACTTCTTCAAACACAGTAACAGCTGGTACATGCACAGGATTGGGTGTTCCTCCAAATTCCATAGGAAGAGTAATTGGAATTTTCAAAGCGTACTGTACGCGAGTTGGAAGTGGACCCTTTCCTACCGAATTACTCGATAGTGTTGGTGAAGAAATTCGCGCAGAAGGAAAAGAATTTGGTGCAACAACTGGTCGTCCTAGACGCTGTGGATGGATCGATTTACCAGCATTGAAATATGCAATCATGATAAATGGTGTTACCGAATTATCAATGATGAAAGCTGACGTTTTAAGCATTTTTGATGAAATCGAAGTTTGCACGCACTATATGGTCGAAGGAAAACGCATGGATTATCTTCCTTACGACATTGCTAATATGGAATGTACACCGGTTTACGAAAAAGTGAAAGGTTGGAAAAAAGATTTAACGGGATTAACCAGTTATGCTGATTCTCCAGCTGAGTTGAAAGCCTATGTTGAATATTTGGAACAAAAATTGGAAGTACCTGTAACGGTGATTTCGGTTGGTCCAGATCGCTCTCAAACTTTGAATAATTAATATTTGAAAAGAAATAAAGTCATCGGCTTTTGTGCGCTTTTCGTAAGCGCATTTTTTTTGACAATAGCTTCGGCTTTTGGTCAAGGTGGCTTTCTTGACCTCATGCCTGGTTCAGAAAGGATGAATGGGGATGAGAAATTGGGAATCACTTATTTAGCTGGAAATGTTAATTTTAAATTTAATGGCAATACTATGTATTGTGACTCAGCTGTTTACTATAAAAAAACCAGTGAAATCAAGGCGTTTAGAAATGTACACATTACCAAACCAGGTGGCTTGAATTTATTCTGCAATCAGTTGACCTATGATTCAAAAACGAAAGTCGCTTTTCTTAATGGTAATGTCCGTGCGCGCGATCAAGAATACAAATTGACCACAGAAGCGCTGGAATATGATACCAAATCGGGGCGTGCAACTTATAGAACTAACGGAAAGGTTGAGAATATTGCCGGTGACGAAGTTCTAACTAGTCGTGTGGGTTATTTTTACCCAGAAAGCAAAGACTTTTTCTTCAAAGGAAATGTTAAGTACAAAGGTCCTGATATGAATCTAACGACCGATACTTTGCAATATGCCTACATTAAACGCAAAGTCTCGTTTTTTGGTCCAACGATATTGTATTCCGATTCATCCATTATTAAATGTGAGCGCGGCTGGTTTCAAACAGATACGGAAGAAGCGCAATTGACGAAAAATGCCTCGATAAAAAAAGGAAACCAAATCGTTAAAGGCGATACATTAATCTATCAACCCAAGAAGCACCTTTCGATAGGTAGAGGAAATGTAATCGTTAAAGACACAACCGCAAAAATTGAGCTTCGCGGTGATTATATGTACAAGAATGATTTAACCCGAAAACTATTCGTTACAGGGCATGCTTTAGCGGTTAAAGCCAGTAGTCCAGACAGTCTTTTCATACATGCCGATACGTTGCTGTCAATTACAGATAGTCTGGACAATCCGACTTTTATAAAAGCCTATTTCGGGGTTAAGATTTTCCAAAACAAGGTGCAAGGTCAATGTGATAGTCTAATTTACGACAAGGTAAAAGACATCTTGCAATTGTACAACAAACCCATACTTTGGTCAAATAAAGGTGAATTGAAAGGCGATACTATGTTTGTCTTTTTGAAAGATAGTGTAATCGATAAAGTTGAAATTTTCGAAAATGCTACTGCTCTTTTTCAAGTAGATACAATAGGTTATTACAATCAAATTGCTGGCCGAAGAATACTCGCATTTTTTAAAAACGATGAAGTTTGCCGCGCGGATGCGAGAGGAAATGCACAAACAATTTTCTATCCTGAGAATACGGAAAAAACAGATGCCGCAGTTGTTGTAAAACGAACCGGCATGAATCGAATTTATGCTTCTGATTTACGTGTTTATCTTGACAGCGGCGAAGTTACAGGAATTACCTACTACGAAAAACCGGACGGCCGCTTCTACCCTATGGATCGAATCAATAAAAGTGAACAGTTTGTTCCTAATTTTCGATGGAATCCTATTCTGAGACCGAAGTCTTGGCAGGAGATGTTGATTATAGAGTCAGGACTTTAGGATTGAGATTCTTTTTCGCATTTTTCGCACAATTCTGAGTGGAGTTTAATCGAGGTCTCAACGGAGTTGAAAACCGAAACTTATACTTTATCATTCCTAGAAAGAGCCTCCAACAAAACTGAATCAGCTGAATTTAATTGTAGTGTATCGTATTTGTTGTATTCAACCTGAGTAACCTCTTTCGGTAATCCAAAAAGAAGTTGAAGCAGTAAACTCTTTTTCTTCACCTCAAAACTTTTTACTTTATCTAAGTCTATTTGAAATTTGTCGAAATTAATTTTCGTAGTCAATATGTTGTCTGAAATGACAATATTATTAGTGTAATGGCGGAAAATCAATGAAAATAAATAAACGGGAAAAAACCCAAAAGTATAAGATATTAGGACGCTTTTACTTGCAAAAGCAAATAATGATGATAGCACTATCAGCCAAAAAATGACCGATTTTATAGGGAAAGTTGGTTGAATGGTTTTCATGGAATGAATAATACTAATTACAAAAAATCAATGTGTCTTTGTCATGTCTTCGGGTACACAAATAATGAAATCTGCTGAACCTTTATTTTCATCGTCCAACTTTTTAATCTGACTTTGAGAAACTGTTGAAATCGTACCATAATTCAAATCTGGCCGATCTTGTTTTAAATACCACAAAATTCCTTCGTAAAAATCGGAATGGTATTTTCCATTGTAATGCAAAAACAAACTTCCTGACCTGTAATTCTTTAAAATAAAATAGGCCATTGTCGCATCTTTCGTGGCTTGAGCCATTACCAATTTTAGACTGCCGTGCTCCCCCATCATCACCATAATATTTTGGTAACGTGGTAAATCTGGGTTAAATTTCATCGGCAAAGGCGCCATCCACGATTTTTCTTGGTCGGTCAACGAATCCAACACAGAAAAGCCTTCTTTGAAAACACGATTGGCGTATCTTCTAGGAATATTAGTCGCAACAAAAGGCAATTTATTTTTCTTTGCGTAATCCACTAGAGGCGCGTAATCCGTATCGTAATTGAGCCACAAATGCACAGCAGTATCCAAGCCTTTAGCTGAAATGTTTCCAGTCAAGTAATCATTCAACGCCAATTGACTGTCGGTTTCCAACATTTCTGCACCTAAAATTAAGTCGCGCGTTTGATCCAATTGTTTCGTTACTTCAAATTGCAACCAATGCGCAATCGGACTGTTGTGTTCCTCACCGAAAAGAACAACATCCCTCTTCTCCATCGACTTTAGCATTTTTTCGTAGGTCGTTATCTTTCCATTCGCCGTGAAAATTTGAAAGGCTTTCTCTTGTGAAAAAGACAAAGTGACACTAAAAATAAAAGCAGTTTTAATGATAGATTTTAGTTTGTTCATGGGTTTTTTATATTCAAGATTTGAAGGTAGATATTTTTTTTTAACCGTAGAGATCTTAGAAAAATCGAAAAGGTCTCCTAAGATTTTTATTTATGAATTAAAAAAATATAAATCAACACTTCGTAATTCTCTTCCTCTGTGGTTCGAAGATTATTTTTTCGCTCTATTTGATTTAACCTGAATACTAAAAAAAACAGCTACTACTAACTAGCTGCTCGGAAACTAAACTTGCTTTGTAGAATATAACTGTAAACAATCGTCAAAAAAGTGGTAATCAATTTAGACGGAGTTGGATAGAAACCGAGTAAATCAACGAAAAATTTCATCAGAATATAGCTGAGTAAAATTGCGCCCAAACTGACAGTTAAATAACGTGTGAATTGTGTTTTTGCGGGAAGAATTGAGTCATCGAAGGTGATGTATCGATTCAGAAGGAATCCAGTCAAGAAAGTTATTGGAAACACAAAAAACAAAGAAGCGATATGCGCACTCATTGTGAAAAAGGAAACGTCAACGTCTTGTTTCTGAAAAATGAATTGGTAGAATACAAAATAGAGTGTTACATCCAAAACCAAATTACTTCCGCCACAAACTGCATAACGATATGTTTTCAAAGGCATGAACCTCCGAAAAAGAAAATAGAAGATATCGATAAATTGAGTTATTAGCTTTGCCATTTTTTTCCGTGTGCAAAAATAGGGAAGTATTGGAAAATACTACTGAAATCCTGAATTAATTCTTGTAGCATGGAAAAATTGAATTTATAACCCAAAGGCACTAACCCAACCATACATTCATAACAATCTCTTTCCCTGCATATTCATTCACTCTTAGAATGATCAAGGATTTTGATTGTTGAAGTTCGTCACGCATAACCGAAGAATTCATATCGATGTAGAGAACTTTTTCATGAATCCGAACACTTTTCGTTCGGTTGGCAATTGCTTTCCCCATGATTTCCTCCCAATTGTTTATGATATTCATCTCCTCCATCTTTCCCTCCAAGCGATAAGCTTTTAAAAAACGGTCAACCAAATCTTTCATTGGTCCATCAGGTTTCTTTTCTTTTTCACTCATGCATTTTGGGGTTTTGGAATTTCTGGTTTTACAACTGCACCTTCGGTAATTTCAAAGTAGTTGATTGGAACTTCCACATCAACAAAAATACGTTCCAAACGATCACGATTGGTATCTGTTACAAGTACCTGACCGAAAGAATGATTGGAAACCAATTGCAACAATCGACCCACTCTATTGTCATCGAGTTTATCAAAAATATCATCAAGTAATAATATTGGCAAGAGACCTAAATGCATTTTCAGCCAATCAAACTGTGCCAATCGAAGAGCAATTAAATATGATTTTTGTTGACCTTGTGATCCGAATTTTTTAACCGAGTGACCTTTAATGGTAAACACTAAGTCGTCTTTGTGCGTACCTCCGTTCGTGTATTGCGTAAACGCGTCTTTACGTTCATTGATTTTCAAAAGTTCTTTAAATGATAAATCGCTTAATTGCGAACGGTATTCCAAATCAATTTGCTCCGATTCCTCCCCAATAAAATTGTATTGTCGTTGAAAAATGGGAATAAATTCGGCTAAAAATGCTTTCCTGCTTTCATGAATTCGTGTTCCGACTTGAATCAACTGTTCGTCCCAAACCTCTATGGATTCGCGGTCAAACAAACCGTGCTCGTACATGTTTTTCAGCAAGGCATTGCGCTGAATTAGCACCTTGCCATACCGCTGCAAATCATCCAAATACACCTTATTAGATTGCGCGATGATACCATCCATCCATTTTCGTCGAACTTCGCTACCGTCACCAATTAAATTTCTGTCATAAGGTGAAATCATCACACATGGAAACTGACCAATATGATCACTTAATTTTTCGTATTCGCTTTTATTGCGTTTGAAAATTTTCTTCGCCCCAACTTTCACGGAGCAATGAATATTTACATCCTTACTATCCGTATCAAATATTCCTTGGATAACAAAAAAAGGCTGATCGAAACGGATATTTTGTTTATCGACAGCATTCAAATACGACTTACAAACAGATAAATAATGAACAGCATCTAGAATGTTCGTTTTTCCGGAACCATTGTTTCCTGTAAAGCAATTTATAGAAGGCGAAAACGTCATTTCGGCGTCTTCATAATTCTTGAAATTTACGAGTTGAATCGACTTTAAATGCATGGCTGATAAAGGTAGGGAAAATTGAAAGTATAGCATCAAAATTAAAAATGAAAATTGATAAAATTTGAACGGCATCATCAACTGCTCTTCAAAATTTTCGAATTAGCGAATTTTAAAATTTTAAAATTTTAAAAGACTAAAATTTTAGTCTTGCCAATGACTATCAAATGATTAGGAATTTGTTTCTCAAATACCATATCTTCAACCTTGCTTTTTTCATTCAAAAATCAACAATTCCAAACACCCAATTTAATTTATACGCAGCAAAATATGGCTTTACTGAAATGACCTAAGGGCAATGACTGAGGACATAGAAACAATTACCCCATAAAGTTTTAAATAAATTCAGGTTCCAAAACACAAGTGAAGTGTAATAACATCATTTTGTCAAGGCTAAACACGAAGATTCGTTGATGTTTTTATCCTCGCCAAGGATTGAAAAGACAATTCACTAACGTGAGTGATCTCTTTTCTCGCTACTTTAATATAAAACAAGACTTATCAACAAAAATACACACTTTCTCCACGAGTCCGAGATATCCAATAACCTTTTACTTATATTTGCAACTCATGAGTGATTACGTAGTTTCAGCGCGGAAATACAGACCGCAAACCTTCGATACTGTAGTTGGGCAAAAATCCATTACAACTACCTTACGCAGTGCTATTTCTACCGGTCATTTGGCGCAAGCTTTTTTATTTTGTGGTTCTAGAGGTGTTGGAAAAACGACAACTGCTCGGATTTTAGCAAAAACCATCAATTGCTTAAATAGAAGTGAGCAAATTGAAGCATGCAACAAATGTGAATCTTGTGTTTCTTTCAATGAAAATGCATCATTGAACATCTATGAAATGGATGGTGCTTCGAACAATTCTGTTGAAGATATTCGAAATTTGATTGATCAAGTTCGAATACCACCTCAAATTGGCACGTATAAAGTGTATATCATTGATGAGGTCCATATGCTTTCTACTCAAGCGTTCAATGCTTTCTTGAAAACCTTGGAAGAACCACCAAAACATGCCATCTTCATTTTGGCAACTACCGAAAAACACAAAATAATTCCGACGATATTATCCCGCTGTCAGATTTTCGATTTCAATCGAATTAAAGTCAACGACATGGCTGAACATTTGGCTCAAATCGCGGTCAAAGAAAATATTACCGCTGATCCTGAAGCACTGCATTTAATCAGCCAAAAAGCGGATGGAGCATTAAGAGATGCCTTGTCTATTTTTGATCAAATTGTCACTTTTGCTGGTAATAATATCACCTTCCAGCATGTTCTTGACAACCTTAATATTCTTGATTACGATTATTACTTTAGAGTAGTTGATGCAGCTCACAAAGAAGATATCCCTTCTTGCTTATTGTTGCTCAACGATATTATCGAAAAAGGATTTGATCCGCACCATTTTGTAGTTGGATTAGCTGAACATTACCGAAATCTTTTGGTATGTAAAGACCCTAGAACGGCCAAACTACTTGAAGTTGCCGATAGCGTTCAACAGAAATATTTAGAACAATCCAAATTACTCGATACGCAGCTTCTATTAAGAGCAATAGTTGTTTTAAGTAAAGCTGATATCGAATATAAAGCGGCAAAAAGCCCACGATTACTCGTCGAAATTGCGCTCATGCAATTGTGTTCACTGAAAAGTGAGCTCGAAAAAAAAAATCCTTCACTGACCTAGTAACGATTCTTCCGTTCAAAGGTCAAAATTTACGTGACCTAGCATCAAAGCCAGTTTCAAAGCCAAATGTTAACCAACGAAGCGTAATTGAAACGCCTGAACCTAAAATAAAAGCTTTAAAAGTTCCCACTGGTTCGCTTAAAACAACGAATGTAAGCATCAAACAAATTTTAAAAGACGAACGCGAAAGTAATATTCAAATTCCAGTAGAAGATTTGCCTCACGAGTCTTTTTCCATGGACCAATTAAAAATGTACTGGCGTCAGTATGCGTTTCAAGCAAAAGAAAATGCTGAAATCACACTTTACAATGCTATGGTGAAACGTGAACCCATTTTAGTTGATAGAAAAACAATTAGAATTGAAGTAGATAATTCGGTTCAAATGGGCTTTATCGCGAACGTTCAGCAGCAGATGACTGATTTCTTTAGGTTACATTTAAAAAACTACTCTATTATTATTGAGTCGTTTCAAACTGAGGAGGAGGATGAAGAAGATCAATACAAATCACCAAAAGAGCAATTTGCTGTACTTGCTAGAAAATATCCAAATTTACACTCATTTAAATCAGCGTTTAACTTGGATTTTGAGTTTTAAATTTAAAAACTCATTCTCAACTGCAAAGTCACTTCAGATTTGGTGTTGCCTTTAATTTCTTCAGCACCTGAGCCTAGACTATCACGATCACGATAAATGTTGACAGCATAACGTGCCCACAAATCAAATTTCCGTAAAAATGACCATCGCACCATTGCATATACTCGAGTTCCTTTGTAAAAGTAGGCTGGAACGCTAAAAACATACAAAGCATTTGATTCGAAAGCATATAATCGGGAATCGTAGGAATCCGTTTCTATGAAAGCATAACGAAACGCTAAATCAACTGGCCAACCTTTTGGACGAATGAGTAGGTCTTGGTAAATTAACAATCCCCCTTCGTTTGCCGCACTTGCTCGATTTATCGACGTATACTCTATTCTACTTTTTAAAATAATTCCATCCGTTACATTATAAGCAAAATTGACTCTGAAATTGCGCTGACGAACATCTTCGATTGAAGTAACCGTCCCATCTGAATTTCGACTATTTTTTGCTTTAACTTGCTCTCTGTATCTGAAATAGATTTCCAGTTTTTTGTTAGGTCGATAAGTCGGTTGAATTAAAAATTCATGCCCTTTTGAAGGTGCATCAACCAAATACCTCATCCATGGAAACGAGAAATAATCAGCGTAGGCATTAATTGTCCATGCACCATTCAGCTTTACCTTCGCTCCGATATATAATCCTCTTTCATTCTGTGTATTGCTCCCTTCAGCAAAGCCATTGTTGTAGAATGTTTGGTAAGCCTTGTCGTAATCACGATAAAGTACGCTGACGCTAACATTTGGATCGAGCACCACCAGCACGCCGTGTAATTGCGCAAATTTCTTACTATGCGAAGCGTAACTTCCTTCACCGAAAAAACTAAAGTTTCTATGAACGAAAGAATAATTGGCGCTCGAGGAAACAAAGCTTTTTCCTCTAAAATCAAATTGATTATACGGTTGAATAGCCTTATTAAACATCTTATCATAACCTTGGTAAATAGATGCAACCCCTAAGGATATATTTCTTTTTTGGTAGCGTAAATTTCCACCTCCCATCGTTTCATTGAAGGCATCTTTTTTAGCTATTTCACTGTTCGTTCGGTGTAAACCTGATAGATTTATGCTCGAAACAAATTCTTGCTCTTCAACTAAGGAGTCTGCAATAATTGTAGCGTCCACTCCTTTTCTTGAACCAAATAACATGAGCGAAAAGTCCTTATAGCCTAAATCGACAGCTGCTCCTCGTAAAAAGCGATTTTCATCAACGGAAGTATAAGGTTTCAAAGAGTTTGCGTTTCGTTTCACGTTTGTAACATCCGCTGTTTTGCCAAATGCATATCCCGACCACAGGTTCAATCCTTGCCCAATCTGAACTTGATAATCGCCAAGAGCAACAGATTTTAGATATTTTCCTCCTTTGTAAAACGCATGTCCCGAAATAAAATCAAATCCATACGGTTTCGTATTTCCTCCAAACTGTTCTCCAGGATCTTTATCGGCAGTTATCCCAACACTTAAATTGGTTCGATAACTGTAACGAAGTCGTGTGTAATAATGATCAGGACTGCCGTGATAATAACTACTGCTATTTAACAAAACACTATCTGGCACATCTGAATATGCCTTTTTATCTTCCAATACAGTCTGATAACGAAAAAATGATTCAAACTTCCCTTGTTTTAAAGCTTCTTTTAGCGTGACACTTAAATTATCCAAACGATCATCAACGCGGATAAAAGGTACAACCATTTGAATAGTAGTCATATCCCAATAAGGCAAACTTTGCAATTCATAAATCGTAATTAGCTTTCCGAAAAGTTTAATATGCAAGAATAAATCATTGATTTGTAAATCGGTTAACAAACCCAAATCATTTAGTTGATCGACAGTGGTGTTGTTTAAGTTTATTGGATTGTCATAATAATAAAACAATTGGTCAAATAGATTGGTTAAGTCAGGATCTTCATCCTCAAGCTGTTCTGAAATAAATTCGATACGTTGTTGAATTAGCTCATTTTTCTCCTGTTCTTGTGCAAACGAAAATATGCCAAAAAGAAACGATATTATTCCAAGAAGCCAAGATCGTTTTATCATTTGACTTTACCTTTTTCGTAGGTGAAAGAAATTTGAGGAGACCAACCCAAAACTTGGTGATAAGCTGTTGCTAAATCCAAAGAAAACTCTTTCCATTTGTAACCTATTCCGAAAGCTAAAGCCGTTGGTTGATTTCCAATACCAAGTCGTAAATGAAATTGTTTGAATGGTTCATATTCTATTGCTCCTTTGAAAGAAACTGGACCATCGATATCTTTCCAAACCTCAGCAATTACATTTACTGCTTTTGCTGGCATGTATCCAGCAGCAAGTCGCATGGTTGTATTGTATCGGTCATTTTTGAAGTCTGAAAGTTTATTCTGACCCAAATTAAAAATCGCGAATCCAAAATTCCATTTGTCGGTCACATTTAACAATGCTCCAAATTCTGCTGTAATCGTATTTGAATTTCCATAATAATTTGGAAGTTTTATTCCTTGATAATTGAATTGTACTCCAGCAGAAAAATTGTCTGCTAATTTCAAAGCATAACCTATTCCACTTCTAAAGTTTCGGTATTCTGAGCTTCCTTGATGAAAAGCTCCAACTGAAAAAACACCATATTTTGTTGGAATAGCAACTGCAAGTGATTGACGTTGAAGATCAGAAAGTAAGTATCTGTTTTCGTGCGAGACGCCTGTACTTAGTTTCTCGATCTTTCCCAAAGCTCCTGGGTTGTTGAAATAGGACCAATTGTCACACAAAGTAGTGGAAGCGTTTAAAAGTCCGCCAGATCTAGCCCCCGCAGGTATCCATCCTTGTGAATACATGGTGAATGGTAGAAGCAATAAAAGATAAAAACACTTTTTCATATTCGCTCTAAAAATAAGTAAAGACATTGGTAAAGACAATGCTAAACAAAAAATTAATACTTGTTTTCTTATATTTTTAATTGACTAGTCTCATCTCTGCCACCAAATATATTGAAAACACCTCAAATTGAGTTAAAGTAGAATCCGAGATTAAATGGATGAAACCTGTCTACCTGACAGGCAGTTGATTATCGGGATTTCTAATCTAAATTACAAACCAATTCAAGAATCCATCCCCATCCCTGACTCCTTTAAAATATCAGTTTTTTAAAAAATAGCTCAAATTTTAATATCTTTATTGCGGCATGATTTAGATCAGTCAAATTTTTAATCTCGAATTGTTGTAATTTTGATAAAACATAAAAAATGACAAATACTTTCCGCTTATTATTTCTTCTCCTATTTTCTTTCACAAGCCACGCTCAACTTACTAACCATAATATGATTGTTGGCGGTGTAACAAGATCTTATTATAAATATTTACCTATTGGATACCAAGCATCTGAGAACCTTCCTGTGGTTTTTATTTTACATGGTTTAGGTGGAACCGCCCAACAAATGACACTTGCTGGATTTAGTTTAATTGCGGATACAGCAAGAATAATCGCGATTTATCCTAGTGGAGTCCAAAATTTCACTGGTCAATCGGCTTGGAACAATGGAACACTTGTAAGCTCCACGGCAGATGATATTTCCTTTTTCAATAAAATGATGGATGAAATGATTTTGAACCAAAATGCAAATTCTTCACGAATCTATGTAACAGGTTTTTCAATGGGCGGAATCATGTCACACCATTTGGCTTGTGCCTTGAACAGCAGAATTGCTGCAATTGGACCAATGGCGGGAACTATGTCTACAAGCGATATTGCGAACTGTGTTCCTGTATATAAAACTCCTGTTATTCATTTACATGGAACTGCAGATGGAACTGTACCTTACAATTCAGGTGCATTGCCATCATTAAGTTTGGTTCCTGAGACAATGGCGTTTTGGAGAAATGTACACGGATGCTCAGCTGCGGCAGATAGCACACGTATTCCTGATACAGCACCTGACGGTTTTACGATTGATCGTTTTGTTTACAACACTTGTAATCTATTGGGTTCTGTTGAGTTGTGGCGCATTAATGGTGCGGACCATATTTATTTGTATCAACCCGTGAATGACATTACTGAATCCGTCGAAATTTGGAGGTTTTTTAACAAATGGCAACATCCAAATCCAGCGGCAGTTAGTATTTCCGAATTGGCAAAAGAAAAATCATTTACAGTATATCCAAATCCAACTTCTGGAGAGTTTAAGATAAACTCGGATGTAAGTAAATCGCTTAAATTAATCGATGTTCAAGGAAAAACAATTCATACTTTTGATGTTAACCCAGGTACAACGACTGTTGCTTTTAAAATTACAACGGGTATTTATTTACTTAAAGATGAAAACGGATCAACAGAGCGTTTGATAATTCGATAATTCAAAAAAGACATATTAAAAAAGCTCTCATTCCTTTGGAAATGAGAGCTTTTTTCTTTCAGCAAAATAGCACAGAAGCTTCAGTCGCTTGTTCGAATGTAACTGTGAAATCACCATTATTTGAATTAGGATAAATCCCAATATCTTGTTTAGCTAATTCTTCTGTGCTTAATGTTAAGTTATAATTCCAGACAACAAAAAAAGGCGCTACTGAGTGTAACGCCTTTCTGGTTGAGTAAGTGTTGCTTTTACTTATTTTTTGTCTTCAACTTCTTCGAAGTCAACATCTGTTACTTCTTCTGTAGCATCAGCTGTTGGTTCTTGAGCTGCACCTTCGTTAGAGGCGTTGTACATTTCTTGAGAAGCTGCTTGGAACACTTCGTTTAACTTGTCCATTGCTGGTTGCAAGTTCGCCATGTTCTTCGCTTCGAATTGAGTTTTTAATTCAGCCAACGCATCTTCGATTGGTTGTTTTTTATCAGCTGGGATTTTATCTCCGTACTCACTCAATTGACGTTCCGCTTGGAAAATCTGAGAGTCAGCTTTGTTGATCATTTCCGCTTCTTCTTTACGTTTGTTGTCTTCGTCAGCATGCGCTGCTGCTTCAGCTTTCATTTTTTCAATATCTGCATCAGAAAGTCCAGAAGAAGCTTCAATTTTAATGGATTGCTCTTTTCCTGTTCCTTTGTCTTTTGCAGAAATGTGCATGATTCCGTTTGCATCAATATCGAATGTTACTTCAATTTGAGGTTCACCTCTTCTTGATGGCGGTATATCTTGCAATTGGAAACGACCCAAAGTTTTGTTGTCGGTCGCCATTGCTCTTTCTCCTTGCAATACGTGAATATCAACCGATGGTTGGTTATCTGATGCCGTGGAGAAAACTTCCGATTTTTTTGTTGGAATTGTTGTGTTTGATTCGATCAATTTCGTGAATACACCTCCCATTGTTTCGATACCCAAAGAAAGTGGGCAAACATCTAACAACAATACGTCTTTCACTTCTCCTGTCAAAACTCCACCTTGAATAGCTGCTCCTAAAGCAACAACTTCATCCGGGTTAACTCCTTTTGAAGGGGCTTTACCAAAGAATTTCTCAACTGCTGCTTGGATAACAGGGATTCTTGTTGAACCTCCAACCAAAATAACTTCGTTGATATCTTTCGTTGTCAATCCTGCATTTTTCAAAGCTGAACGACAAGGCGCGATAGTTCTTTCAACAATTTCAGCGATCAATTGCTCAAATTTTGCTCTTTGCAACGTTCTAACTAAGTGTTTTGGCACTCCGTCAACTGGCATGATGTATGGCAAGTTGATTTCTGAAGATGTCGTAGAAGATAATTCAATTTTAGCTTTCTCTGCTGCCTCTTTCAAACGTTGCAAAGCCATTGGGTCTTTACGCAAGTCAATACCTTCGTCGTTTTTAAATTCGTCAGCCAACCAGTTGATCAAGATATTATCAACGTCGTCACCACCTAAGTGCGTGTCACCGTCTGTAGACAATACTTCAAAAACTCCGTCACCCAATTCCAAGATAGAAACATCATGTGTTCCTCCACCGAAATCGAATACTACGATTTTTTGATCAACTCCTTTTTTATCCAATCCGTAAGCCAAAGCTGCTGCTGTAGGCTCGTTGATAATTCTTTTGATCGTTAAACCAGCAATTTCACCTGCTTCTTTCGTTGCTTGACGTTGTGCGTCATTAAAGTAAGCTGGTACTGTTACAACTGCTTCAGTAACTTCTGTTCCTAAATAGTCTTCTGCTGTTTTTTTCATTTTCTGCAAAATCATTGCAGAAATTTCTTGCGGCGTATAGTTTCTATCGTCGATTTTAACACGAGGTGTGTTGTTATCTCCTTTAACTACTTTGTAAGGAACACCTTCTGATTTTACTTCACCATAAGTATGCCCCATAAATCTTTTTATCGACGCAACTGTTTTAGTCGGGTTGGTGATAGCTTGACGTTTTGCTGGATCTCCAACTTTTCGCTCTCCTCCTTCAACGAATGCAACAACAGATGGTGTTGTTCTTTTTCCTTCAGAATTCGCGATTACTACTGGCTCGTTACCCTCCATTACGGCTACGCATGAGTTGGTTGTACCCAAATCTATACCAATTATTTTTCCCATTTTATTGTGTTTTTCATTTTTAAACTTGAAAGACCTAAGTCAATCTTTATGCCATTTGAAAACTTAGATAATTTTCTGCCATTTTTGACAGGAAGGTGGATATTAAATGATTTTGGAATGTCGAATTGGCAGTTTTTGTGACAGATTTTTGGAATCAAGACAGAAGGACGATTGATTTTAGGACTTTAACTCAAGGCAATGTTTAAATTACAGTTATTTGAATAGAGATTCGAGAACATTGAGCAGAGACTTTAAGCAGTAAACCATATTCATCCTGAGTCATAAGTCCTTTTAGTCTCACAGTCCTGATTCTTTTGGTCCTGACTCCTTACGTCCTGATTTAATCAAACGCTTTATAAGAATTCTTACTCATTTCAAGCAAACGCTCGTATTGTGCCGGTGAAAGATCGGAATGGTAGTAGTGAATTGGATTGACCTTCTTACCGTCTTTTTCAACTTCATAATGCAAATGCGGACCAGTTGACTTACCCGTTGATCCGATTAAACCAATTAAATCACCGCGTTTTACTTTTTGACCCGGTTTCACTTTAAAAGCACTTAAATGAGCGTATCTGGTTTTGTAACCATATCCATGATTGATAACAATACAATTTCCATAGCCCCAACCGTTTCTTTCTAATGCTTCTACAACCCCATCACCCGTAGAGAATACTTCAGTTCCAACATCTGCCGTGAAATCCATTCCGGTATGCATTCGGGAGGTTTTATAAATTGGATCTATTCTCCAACCATATCCTGAAGCCATTCTTTTTAAATCATCATTTCGGACGGGCTGAATGGCGGGAATACTTGCTAAGACTTTTTCTTTATCCTTTGCAAGAGCTAATAATTCTTTAAAACTTAATCGCTGTGCATTCAATCGCTTTTCGGCTGCATCTAAATTTCGAACAGCCTCTAAAACCAATTTCGAATTGGAATAACCTTCTAAATCGGCATATTTATCGCTGCCACCGGTCCCCATAATTCGTAACTCCTTCGGGAACTCACTTGCGTATAGCGCTACTCTGTACAAATCTTCGTCTCTTTTTTCGATATCATCTAATACACGATGAACAAGGGACAAATCTCCGTTCATTCTTTTCAACTCTTTTTTGTAAACTAAAATTTCTCGCGTCATTGCTTTCTCCCGTGGAGATTTGAGCTGTTTAGAGAAAAGAAAAGAAAGCATTAAACCAATGAGTATGCTCGGTGCAACCAAAAGTGATATTTTCAGGATTTGACCCGGAATGCTCACGTTAACTTCTTCGTATGCAAGAATCTTGGGGTTGTATTTGTATTTTTTTTTGGACATAAGAGAATACAAATATACAAAAAGTGAAATTATTAACTTTTTTCAGCTTTTCATCCTTCATTCTGCCATCTCAAAATAACCTTTATCATGAAATGCTTTTGTTACAATTGGCTGGATGAAATAATCATTTGCTATTTGTTTTCTAGTATCGTTGAAACCATGGATGTAATCAATCCCGTAAAACAAACCCCAATAACCAACTATGGCTGTTTTTTTTGGATTAAAATTGTATATGGATTCCACCTTCTTGGTGAAACGCATAGTTCGTTCCGTTAATCGAAAACCATTTGCTGGAATTTCGTTTCCGTAAAGATAATTCCATTGCCACTGCATTAGATTATCGCAAACAAATACCCCTTTATACTTGCCATTAATTACCACTTTGTGTAATTCAGAAAATGCATTTATCTTGTTTGCATCCGATGGAGAAAAATCCCTTTTAAATTTTGAACCGACTCCAATTCCGATCAAGAAAATGAATAACAATCTAATTGAAAAAAAACGATTTAATCTGTTATTTATCAATTGATTTGGAAAAAATAAAAGTATAAATAATATACCTGTATAAATCGAAATCATATATCGCGGTGTATAATTTTTCATCGAAAGAGCGACAAAAAGAATGGGCAACATCAACAGTAATGAAAACAGAAAAAATAACTTTTGAGTTTTTGAGCAACCAATGAAGCTATTAATCAAAAGAAATAATAGTAAAATAAAACTAATTCCTAATCCAAACTGCCACCAGCCTGGAATTTCAATATTTATGGTGTAAAAATAAAAACTACCAAAAGAATTGAGTATACCCTTACCATATATGGTAATTCTCTCGGAAAATTTAGAAAAATCGAGATTAAGAGCTGGTGAGGACCAATAGTTCGTTTGGAAATTCAAGCTTTTCAAAACTATTACAAAAAGACCCCAAATCACAAGAACTTTGAATAAATTCAAAATATTCCCCTTTTGCTCAAACCAATTCAAAAGCAATAATGGTAAAATGGGAATTAACAAAAAAGCATGCGATTCAAATGCGACCGCTAAAACAAAACCGATAAGTAAATGATAAGGCAACGTAAATTTTATCTTTCCCGTTAAAAAAAACAAAATTGAAATGGCACATAAAGCAGTCACATAACCCCCGCGAACCATACTACCCCAAAGCATCCAAGTCGGAAAACACAAGACTCCTAATGTTATTGCAAAACTGATTTTTGAAGAAATGCCGCGATTGATTAATCCTTTGAAAATAAAAGTTGTGCCCAAAGCAAAGAGTGTTAAGCCTCCCAAACGTAAAGCCCATATTCCAGTTCCAATCAATTTTATCCAAATTGCCACCGTGCTCGCCTCAAAAATGCTCAAACCGTAGTTCTGTCCATAGAAATACATCGGGAAACTACTGCCGGCCAATAAATCCTGAGCCATAATGCCAACTATTGCCTCATCGCCATCAAACCAAAAGGAATTCGATAGAAAATGGGGCAGACGAAAAAGGATGGAAAGAGTAAAAAAAACAATAAAAGTTATGAAAAAAGAGGACGTGTATTTACTTTTGATATACGAGTAAAGTGCAATATTGGGATTAATCGTCATGACTACGCGTCCTTTTTATTGATTTAGAACCTTACAAATATTAGAAAAATTAAACTTAGCTCCATCTATTCAACTGGATTTAATGAATTCCGCTATTTTTGCAATGCAAAGTTTCAAATAATCGCAAACGTATGAAAATTCAAGAAATAAGAGAAAAGTTTTTTACATTCTTCGCTTCAAAAGGTCACGATATTGTTCCTTCTGCACCAATGGTGGTTAAAAATGACCCTACGTTGATGTTTACCAACGCCGGTATGAACCAATTTAAAGACTTTTTCTTGGGCAATGCAGTACCGAAAAATAAGCGAGTTGCAAATTCTCAAAAATGTCTACGCGTTTCCGGAAAACACAACGATTTGGAAGAAGTTGGTGTTGATACTTACCACCATACCATGTTTGAAATGCTGGGTAACTGGTCGTTTGGCGATTATTTCAAAGAAGATGCGATTGCGTGGGCGTGGGAATTGTTGACAGAAGTATACAAATTACCAAAAGACCGTTTGTATGTCACTGTTTTTGAAGGTGATGCACAAGATGGCGTTCCAATGGATAAAGAAAGTTTTGATATTTGGTTGAAATACATTGAAAAAGACAGAATTATATTAGCAAATAAAAAAGATAATTTCTGGGAAATGGGCGATACGGGTCCCTGTGGACCGTGTACTGAAATTCACGTCGATTTGAGAAATCAGGACGAAGTGGATAAAATTTCTGGTCGTGAAATGGTCAACCAAGATCATCCGCAAGTGATTGAGATTTGGAATAACGTTTTCATTCAATTCAATCGAAAAGCCGATAGCAGTTTAGAGCCACTTCCCTCAACCCACGTCGACACTGGAATGGGATTGGAAAGATTAGCGATGGCTTTGCAAGGAAAACAATCCAATTACGATACAGATTTATTTCAAGCCTTGATTCAACATATGGTTAAGATTTCTGGCGCTGCTTATGGAAAATCAGAAACGACGGATATTGCTTTACGCGTAATAGCTGATCACGTTCGCGCAATTGCTTTCTCTATTGCGGATGGACAATTACCTGCCAACAATGGTGCCGGTTACGTTATTCGAAGAATTTTAAGAAGGGCGATTCGTTATGGATATCAAACATTGGGTTTAAAAGAACCGTTTATGTGCGAATTATCCAAAACTTTAAGTGCCGAAATGGGCATAGCTTATCCCGAATTAATCAGCCAAAAAGAGTTGATTTACAAAGTAATACGAGAAGAAGAATTGAGTTTCTTTAGAACGTTAGAACAAGGTATCCGAAGAATTGAAAACACCATTGCCGATTTAAAGAAATCAGGAAAAACTATTTTGAATGGTGAAACCGTTTTCGAATTGTATGACACGTATGGTTTCCCGTTGGATTTAACTTCTTTGATTGCACGCGAAAACAAAATGAGCGTTGATGAAAAAGGATTTGACGAAGCATTGAAAATTCAAAAAGAACGTTCACGTGCAGCAACAAATTTAGAAACGGACGATTGGGTTATTTTATGTGACGATAATGTTCAAGAATTTATCGGTTACGATTACTTGACGGCAGAAGTTCAAATTGTAAAATACAGACAAGTAAAACAGAACAACAAAAACTTTTTTCAGTTGGTTTTTAACCTTACCCCATTCTATCCAGAAGGCGGCGGACAAGTTGGTGACACAGGTTATTTAGAAAAAGAAAATGGAGACAAAGTTTTCATTTCAGACACCAAAAAAGAAAACAACCTAATCGTTCATCTAACGGATAAGTTGCCAAATGAGTTAAATGTGAAATTCAAAGCTGTAGTAAATGTGAACAAGCGCGAGCGAACCTTACTAAATCACTCCGCTACGCACCTACTCCATCATGCATTACGCGATGTATTGGGAACGCACGTTGAACAGAAAGGTTCATTGGTAAACCCAGACTATTTACGCTTTGATTTCAGTCATTTTGCTAAAGTGACCGACGAGGAAATAGAAAAAATACAAGCACATATCGATGCTGCAATTTTAGCGAATTATCCTTTGAATGAAATGCGAAATACACCAATTGCTGAAGCTCAAAAAATGGGTGCAATGGCATTGTTCGGTGAAAAATACGGTGATGCCGTTCGCGTGATTCAATTTGGTGATTCTATCGAATTGTGTGGTGGAACTCATGCGTCAAATACAGGGGAAATTGCTTTAGTGAAAATCCTTTCTGAGGGAGCAGTTGCGGCAGGTGTTCGACGAATTGAAGCGATTACTGGTCCGACAGCTGAAGCTTACTTCCGAAACAAAGACCAACAAGTAAACGAATTAATGCATACCCTGAAAAGTCCGAAAGACTTGAATAAAGCAGTTGAAGATTTAATTCAGAAAAACCAAGCCTTACAGAACGAGGTGGAAGCCTACAAAAAACAAATTGCATCCGGAATCAAGCAAGATTTGAAAACAAAAATAGAAGACAAAGGCGGCTTCAAACTATTGCATGCTATTGTTGATTTAGACGCTGGCTCGATTAAAGATTTGTTATACCAATTCAAAGGAGAAATTCCTTCATTCATTGGTGTTATCGGCGGAAAAGAAGGCGACAAATGTTCATTGAGCATCATGATCTCTGACGATTTGGTCGCATCCAAAAACCTAGACGCCGGAAAAATCATCCGAGAAGTTTCTTCGCACATACAAGGTGGCGGAGGTGGACAAGCATTTTTTGCAACGGCTGGAGGAAAGAATGTAAGCGGTTTAGAAAACGCAATTGCTGAGGTGATTGAACGTATTTAATTTTCTTGTTTAAAGCCTTATGGGTATTGTTGATTTGTAGCCTAACGAAAAATCATGACCTATTGCATTTTGGTTTGGATACACATTTATGGAAAAAATGGACGAGTTTCTTATGTCAGTGACGATTTGAGTAACCCCAACCCAGGAAATTTGTTCCTGTTATTCTTTTAATGATTAAAAAGGTTTTTTACGCTTAGACTTTCAAGAGAATAGATTTGAATGCGTTATTAAAAAAACAAATTTTTACGGTTCGCATATTATTACGGATACAACTCTATTTTATCAATTATTGATAGAACAAATCATTATTTTTTGGGGTAACAAATAGAAGCGAAGCTATTCAACCATCTTCAGATGCATTCTACAAACCAATAAAAAACGCCATTTCTTCCAGTTGGAACACAAATTACACATTCATTTTATTGCTGTTAGTTCAGATTATCCTTTTTATTGCTAATTATTCGTTCAAAGAGCAGTTATTTTAAAACGGATTCAATTTGGAGTAAAAATTATCTGAAATTGAAAAAATAGATGCGAAAACTGCATGAAAAACAATGTGAATGGCTGATGTGGCTGCGAATGAAGTTTTCTTGGCAAAACAAAACACGAGTGATCAGCGAATTCGAAATTGATTGCCCCTGACGGCAAATAAAATTACAGGAAAATAGGAGAGACTGTAGTTTCGCACGATTTTTCTGAAATTCTCAGTATAAATAATTCTATTTGTATAGATTATTTCATGTGACAAAAAGGTATTACTCAAAAGCTTAAAATAATAACTTAAACAAATTAATTTCATTACCTCTACTATCTATTATTACTCCGCTACCTATTACTGCCTGTAGCATCGCACAAATCCCCAATAAATACTATTGGGGATTTTGCTTTTAATAATGCAAATGATGAGAGCGGAACAGTTAATGAGGCAACCGTTACTTACAGATTATTTCTTATGCAATACCGGAACTTTAGTTATTTCAAAAATCAGTTTAGGATTTTGTGCTATTAGGGGAACCAGTATTAGGCGAATCGAAAAGGGGTGAAGTCGGCCCAGCACCTTCACCTTCAGACAATACTTGGCAACATATGCTCCATAATTAGTTATTATTTTGTGTTGAGGATTATATTTTACTTAAAATGAGATATATGAAACCATAATTTTATCTATTTTTGAATTAATTATTAAGATGAAATATCTTTAGAAAATAACATTTCTATGGCTGCTCTATTTAAAATACTTTTTATTAGTGTTTTTCTTCTCATTTTCTCAAAACAGGGACAGGCCCAACAGACAATTCATGAATTAAGCGTTTCCCAAAACCCCTTACCGATATTAAATAAAAAGACCAATCGATTTCTAGTTTTTGATGATTCCACTTATTTTCATGAATATTGGCCAGACAAAAAGAAATGGATAAAAAGAAACTATACTTTCGAAAGTCATGAGTCGTTTAAAAGCTTTAAATCTACTTTTTATCCACTTTCTACAGACAATGGAACGATTTATTTTGTTTATTACGGAAATGGTGAGGTTTATAGCTTAATCAATGATACAATTAAAAGAATTGATCTATCGTTTAAACATAGAAATCAATATAACGGAAATTATTTCACTTACCAAAATACAATTTATTGTTTTGGGGGAGAGGGATTGTTCACTCAAAAAAATATTTTAGTTTACTACAATACTAAAGACAAAGAGTGGTATCAGGTGAATAATTCAAATATGGGAGAGGTTCCAGATGCACGAAAATCTGCTTATTACCAAGTTCATTCTAAATTTCTGTATATCTTTCTTGGGGCCAGTTTGAAGACACTTAATGACCTATGGCGTTTTGATTTGGAAAAGCTTTTATGGAAAAAAATGGGTGAGTCTTCTTATGTCAATGACGATTTGAGTAGCCTCGAACCCAGGCAATTTGTTCCCAGTTATTATTTTGGTGATAAAAAAAGTGCGTTTCGCTTAGACTTTCATGAGAATAAACTTGAGCGATTGATTCAAGAAATAAGTTTTTACGGTAGGATGATTATTCCGGATACGGCTCAATCTCTATTTTTATCCCTTAATAATAGAGCAGACAATCACTTTATACGGATAACAAATATAAGTGATGCTTTTCATCCAACTTCAGTATCAAGCACATTCTATAAACCAATAAAAAACTCCATTTTTTCCAGTTGGAACTCAAATTACACATTCATTTTATTCCTGTTCGTTCAGGCTATCCTTTTAGTTCTAATTATTCGTTCACAAAAGAATAAAACAACAGAAATTTCTTCTAAACAAGAAAATCTCAAAATTTTAGGTATTATTCTTTCAGAGGGTAGTTATTTTATAAACGGTTTCAATTTGAACCAAAAATTATCTACAATTGAATATAGAATATTGACACAATTCATACAGGCAGAGAATTATCAACTGGAAGTCTCAACTGTAAATTCTTTTTTCGAAACTGATTCAGCTTCTATTGAATCAGTAAAAAAGAGACGCGAAAGCTGTATGAAAAGCTTACGTGAAAAAATTGCGATAATGGCTGATGTGGATGCGAATAAAGTGTTCTTCATAAAACAAAGTGATAATGATAAGCGAATTCGAATTCTTCAACTTAATCCGGAGCTGATTTTTTTAGCCGCTAAAGGGAAATAGGTGAAACAGGTGTTTTTCTCTAAATTCAAATGTAGTAAATGACGATTTTCAATCTTTTGACTGCAATTTTAATTGGTATCCCGGCCTATGCAACTATCCCTTACAGAATTTTCTGAAAATTGCTCAAGCAGCTGATTACGATACGCACAATCTCTTATGGATAGTATATGCCAAACAGAAATAACGTGATCAGAATTATTGCGCTTTCAAAAACAAAATCACTTCAGCGTTAAATTCATCTGGCTGCTCAACATTCACAACATGGCCACAGTTTTTGATGATATGTAATTGAGCATTTTCATGAGAAGCGGCAATTTTACGAATGGAAGGTAAGAACAAGTGGTCCTGTTCACCCATGACATAAAGGGTTGGAATATGTATGTCGTTTAATCGAAAAAAACGTAATAATGGATTGACCTCAGCCGTAAGGCTGTACCAACGAATGAATTCTTTTTGATACAGTTTTTTAGCTTCTTTCGCGAAAAGCAAACGTGATTCTTTGTGATTTTTCTTAGGCATTATCACAAATGCAAACAACTTGTAAAGAACCATATACGGCACAACAGACTTAAACACATTTCCGAATCCCATGAGAACTTTTGAACGAATGTTTAGTTTGATAATTGCACCGCCCATTACCATACTTTGAATAATTTCAGGGTTTTTTTCGGCCAAATGTCTAATTAAAATCGTTCCTAAGGAAATACCTACAAAATGTGATTTCTGTATCTTTAAATGATCCAAAACCTCTTTCATATCGTTGGTAATGACATCGAAAGTATATTTCTGATTAAAAGTCTCTTTTAAGGATAGTTTACTTTTGCCATGTCCCCGCAAATCGATTAGTAAAACGTTGAATTCCTTTTTAAAATCCTTGATTTGACGGAACCAAATAGAACTACTCCCTCCTGCTCCATGTACAAAAGTCACCCATTTGGATGTGTTAACATTCTCGTAAACAGAGTAACTCAGCATAAATCAATCAAAACGCTCTCATTTGTTATGTAACACATAGGGCTAAGGTAAAGTTTAAAAATGGTTTACATCAGATTAAAAAAATAATCGGCATAGCCTTTTGAAATTTCCAGGCTAAACTTAGACATCCTTGAACGAAAACGAACTTTAGATAATGAACGAAATATTATTCTTCATCTCACACAAAAAGCACAAGAATAAATGGCAGCCGATTTCTAATTTATTCTGCTATTTTTTCTTTAACACAATTTATTTTGTAGGATATCCCCGTTGTGATTTGGAATTGACTACCAATCTGCGAACCATTTAAATACTGGTATAAAGGAATGTCAGAAAGGGCGAATGCTGTAAAACTCTTATAACTATAAATGATTTGTGGTGTGATAAATAATTTTCGCCCTCCTGTGGATTCAGGATAAACATTATAAAATGCAACCATATCTACTAATTTATCTGTTTGCATTTCACCTACCCACTCGCCTTTTAATTGTGCTGTTATTCCCAATCGCTTAAAAACTGTTTTACTCACAAATAAACTTACACTGGCATAATCTCCAAATTTTTGTCCTAGCGAATTCCATCCTTTCAATACATATACTGAATTGGCAAATACACGCACTTTTTTCGTCAAGTAGTTATTAAAAAAGAAAGAATAAAAAATAAAATCATGGGACCCGTTTGTTAGCTGAACAGTGGGTGGTGCTATTTGGTAATATTCTTTAGATGATATTGGATCAGTGTAGATTACTGTCGAATCATTATTACTGCCAATCGGAATTTTTAATCCAAGACCTACTACCAATTCCGTACTTTTTCGTGCCGTACTTTTTTTGTAGACTTCATATCTCGGAAATATAATCAAATCACCAATACCAGAAGTGCGAATAGTATCCGCACTCAAACCAATTTGGGTTTTATTAATAAAAAACCCGGATTCCAAAGAAATAGTAAGCTTTTCTGAAAGTCCATAAGCGATGCGGGTATACAAATAACTACTTGAAAGACTATTAAACATTGCCGTTGTATCTCTATCTTGTGCAAAGAACTTAGAGGATTGGTCGTATTGAAAATTTGGGGCAATTTCCAATTGACTTTTATTGAGGACACCTTGAGAAATTCCTCCTGCAATTGGACTTGCACTCCCCCCAGAACAACAACCTTGTGAATAGACATTATTCATTAAAAATAATACTACTCCTAATGATAACAAACAATGAATACGCATCGTTTTAAATTTTATCTTTCTACAATAAACTTGACTGACTCCGTAAATTTATCTGTTTTTAGTTGCAAGAAATATATTCCGTTTTTCAATTCGTTTTCAAACAATATTTGTTCAGTATAATTGCCGCTTGATAAATCCTTCAAAACACTTTTTTGAATAATTTTCCCATCCATGCCAATAAGCTCAATTGTTACTGTTGAATATTCAAACAAGGTAAAGTTTACATTGAATTTATCTGATACAGGATTGGGGGAAACACTTAAATCGAAAGAAGATTCACTTGAAAGCTCTAGAATATCGGCACTAAATAATGAATTGATAGCTTGTTGCACATTCGCTGTTGTAACACCACTATTTTGATTGTAGGCAACAGTATGATTTGTACCACCGAGCACTATAATTTTAGGCATACCAGCCGCTCCATAGTTATTCATTGAAATTTCGGCAGATGAAAATTTAACTGCATTTGGCATAGAGTTATTGTTTCCCCAGCTCGTTAATGTTGCACATGATGTATTAGCATAATCATCAACCAAATAAAAATGAACCCGATTTGGATTTGATACAGCGTAGCTTTGAACAGCGTTGTATGCTGCTATTGAAGGTGGGGCACATGTTCCACATGGCATTACCCAAGCAATTACAATTATTTTTCCAGCATCCAATTCCGAGAATAAATTATGTACACTTCCGACACAATCATTCGCTGTAAAATCTGTTGCTGTAGTTTGAGCATTTGAAAATCCTTGAACAAACAGAACTGTTAAAATGGTGAACAATATTTTTTTCATATTATTATTTTTTACTAAATGGTTTGCTTGACATTTTTAAATCCTTTAAAAAGGAAAAGATACACTCTTTTTCAAAACTACAATTATTGCTAGGTAATTAAAACTTGAAAAAAAAGTATTCTTGAAATGCTAATTATATCATTTTGAGTAAAATTAATTTTCCAGCCCCAAATATACGACAACGGAAATAGATTAAGTTGCATTTATTACTTGAATTTAAGAATTATAAAGTGGGATCTTATTAATAAAGTTTCTTTCTTAAATCAAGCAGGCAGTCAAAGAAATTATTCTAATTTTGCGTTCAGATTTACAAATCATGCTCTTTACATTTGAAATAGAACCAAAGGACTTTCTAACTTTTCAGCTTTACACAATTTCTCAATCACCAAATGTTTTAAGAACAAGGCGAAGAGGTCGTCTTTTAACATCTATCGCAGGCTTGCTTTTGTCGTTAAATTTGTTTGTAACGGGAAGTTTTATTCCAGCACTGTTTATGCTTGTAACGGCTGTTATTTCTTATGCTTTTTACCCAAAGTACCACAGATGGAGATTAAAAAGTCACTTTATTAAATACAGCAAGAAAAATTACGCTAGTCAATTCGGAAAGAAAGAATCACTAGAAACTTTTAAAGATTATGTTCTTTCAAAAAATGTTTCAGGTGAGGGAAAAGTTAAAGCAGATGAACTCGACAGACTGACAGAAATAGCGGACTATTTTTTTCTAAAAATGAAAAATGGTTCTTCGATTATTGTACCGAAACGATTCTTGCAAAATCATTTTGAACTGGTAAAGGAAATGAAGAAGTTAAACATACCCTTGCACCAGGAATTAAATTGGGAATATTAGGAATTAAATGTGAATCAAGTCATTTTTATTCTTTAAACTAGGTTCAAAAGTGAAATCAATTCTTCCCAACTGAAGTCCTGCCCAACCAACTTGATTAATCAACACATTCTCGTTCTCACTATTTTTAATTACTGTTGGTTCAGTTAAAAAAGTGTGGGTATGACCACCAACAATCAAATGTATGCCCTTCGTATGCTGCGCTAATTTTATATCACTCACTTTCGACTTATCTTCATAGTCGTAACCTAGATGTGAAAGACAAATAATTAAATCACAGTTTTCTCTTTGCAAAGCAAGAACTTCATCTTGAGCAATTTCTATTGGATCAATAAAAACTGTATCTTCATATTTGGACTTCGGCACCAAACCATCTAGTTCAACACCAATGCCGAAAACACCTATTTTAATTCCTCCTCTTTTGAAAGTTGTTCTATTCTGTGTTTTGTCCGCTATGGCAGTATTTGTGAAATCATAATTAGCGCATAAGAAAGGGAAATTAGCGAAAGATTTCGCCTTCAAAAAACCATTAATCCCACCATCAAAATCATGATTCCCCATAGTCGCGGCATCATAACCAAGCTCAGTCATTAACTTCATTTCCAGCACTCCACCGTATCTATTGAAGTATGGTGTTCCTTGAAATATATCTCCTGCGTCCAACAAAAGCACATTTTCTTCACTACTCCTAATTTTATTGATTGCAGACGCTCTCCGACTAACACCTCCTTGCCCTGGGTATTTCGCGTCATTTTTAGGAAATGGATCTATATGCGAATGGGTATCATTCGTATGTAAAATTGTTAATCTTCTTTCCTTTTTTAAAGAGATAAATGAACTAACGAAGGGTTTAACCAGTAACACTCCTCCTGATAAATACAAAGAATCCGTTAAAAATTTCCGTCTATTTCTCATCATAGATTCTACATTTTTCATTAACTTGTAAAGTGCCTTCTTTTTTAACTTGATCTAAAAAAGAATCACGCATCAATTTATTGGTATAAATAACTTCTGTTTTCTGTTTGAAAAAATTCATGTTATCTCCACCATTCATTAAATAATCCGAAGTAAGCACCCAAAAATAATTGGAGTTAATCTCCGCATCCACGAGCATTAACCCTTGCTGATTTAATACCGCATTTGAAATAGGTTCTCCGCCTGATTTTTTAAGATAGTCAGCTATCTCTGGCAATAGTGAGATCGGTAATTTAACCCACACCACTTCATTGTCGAACGGCATTAATCTAAAAATATCCCCAACCGTTACTTTTCCTTCATTGATAGAAGAACGGATACCACCAACATTTAGGAGAACCATATTCGGTTTTAAAATTTGTGCCAAACTATCTTGATCCTTCAAGAGCGCATCGGCAACCCAATTACTAAGTTTACTGCATGGTCTACCTATTATCAAATAGGCGCTAGAATATCCAATAATTTCGTTCATGCTTTCCGACAAGGAATCTCTGTATGGTCGGATTTCATCATCTAGAGCGTTTACCAAGCCTCTCGATTCATTTATTGCAAGTGCATGGCTTTTCCAAGTATTGGGAGAAAAAGAAGAGCAGGCCGTTAGACCTGCTCCCAAAAATATGATGAATAACCTAAATATCACGGTTAATTTTTTTATTTTATTTGATAATTATTCTCTGCGTCGCTTGACCGTAGGGTGTATTTACTTTTACCAAATAAACTCCAGCTGGTAAAACTTTTGCATCCAATTCAACAACATGTGCATCTGGGTAGCCTTTTGTGAAGATAACTCTTCCATTCAAATCTACAACCTCAATTTTATCAATTGTTGTCGAATTTACCTGAATATAAACTATATCAGATGATGGTGTTGGGAATACAACCAAGTTACTTTGCAACAATTCTTGCAAATCTTGAGTTGAAGTACAAGCAACATAAGTCATGTTCGAAAAATTCACGTTACACGCGTATTGAACTGAATCAACAAATGGGTTACGGTTGTTTTGTTGAGAGAAGATATATTCGTTACGAGCAATTTCATAACTATCTGGAAGATCTGCGTAATGCCAATCTTTCAAAATCTGCTGACCTTGATTAGATGGGATTTTCCAATTGTCTCCAGAAACTCCATTATATGCAACCGCCATGTACATAATCGAACGGGCTGCGTTTCCTTTCTGTTTAGCTCTTGGCTCGTAAACTAATTGTGTGCCATCATAACCTACTCTTCCTTCAAGGTAAGTAAATACAACATTTCCAGAAATATCACTCAAAGGCAAATTACTTCTTGGACCATTCGCTTGGGTATTGTTCGCTGGGTACAAGTTGTGCATGTCAGAATACTCTGGTTTAGCCGGATTGTCTGCCGGATAAGTTGGCATCCAAGAATGACAAAATGTATGCTCGCGGCTATAACCAACAGTTGTCCAATCAAACGGGTCATTAAAAACTTTTCGTTCGCCTGAATAACAACATTCAACAAATGATAGACCTAAGGTCGTGTCGCGAATTTCAAACGCATTCATGATTGTTGTTTTGTAATTGAAATAAGAAATTACAGTGTGTGGATTAATCAAAGTAGATAAGTCCGTCAAGAAAGTAGTACTTGTTCTATTTAATCCTGAATAGTACGTGCCAATTTGTTCACCTAAACTTACTTGTGTTCCAGATGCTGGTGCAGTCGTTTTGTAGTTAACAAAAGCTCCTTGCCCATTAAAAGCATAAACTGAATATGTGTAAGTTTCACCTGCCCAAATACCTCTTGGTACAAAAGATGTAGATGAGCCTATGTAAGCAACCTTAGCATCGCCAACAACATCCCCTCTTTGGTAACTTACACCATCAACAGGCATACCCGTCATGCTTGATGCGTTTTTCCAAAGTACTAGATAAGAATTTGCCGTCGCAGAAGGCGTATAAGAACCATTCATAGTGTACGCTTCTACATTTGAGAAAATTAATCCCGTTGCCCCTGTAGTAGGTTCTGTAGCCAAATTATTCAAACCTACCGCTTCAATATTAATGACGTAAACCGCTTCGTCAGCATCATCGTTATTCACTGTTAAAACTGCAACTCTCGTTCCGTTACCTGTTGGAGAAAAGTTCAACGTGTAGGTCTGGCTCGATGTACTAGCAACCGTTGAATTAGCTGGAATATTAGTCGTAAATTCAGGAGCATTTGTTCCTGACACAACTGCATTATTCACTGTTAATATATTCGAGCCGGTGTTTTCGATCGAAATCGAGGCTGTCGAACTGTTTCCCATGAAAAAGTTGCCACCTGTCAGAACATCTGTTCCATTAATTTTAATGTTTATCTCTCTTGCCGGAGCCACATATGGAAAAATATCAAGAACTCGTCTAGGTAAAAGTTGGTAATTAGCGTTAAATTGACTCAAAACACCAACAACTGAAACACTTCCCGTTGGAATTGGAGTGCCGATCAAATTAGAACCAGTTGTGACACGCATTTGTAAAGTATTGCTTCCACTGATTAAAGTATAATTCGTATTTCCAGCAAAGTTACCTGTTCCTGTAATGGTTACATTATTAATTTGCAACAAACGACCTTCCATAGGTTCTCCAGCCGATGTTATAGGAATGACCATAGGATTTGGCTCACCTACATTTGAATGAACCGTATAGTTGTTTGTTGGAGAAATCTCTAATAAACCGTTAAAATCATACAAAACTCCAGTAACAGTAACAGAATCACCCAAGGCGATATTGTTCCCAAATGATGTCGGTGTTCCATAAGCTGGAATACCGCCAGTAGCATCTTGAATATAACGTATGTTACCCAATTGATTGTTACCATTGGCAGATACTCCTTTAACAGTAACTGTTTGACCAACTGTATAGTTGGTGCGAGCATCAAGGATACTTGTCTGTGCTGCCGCACCAAGTCCAAATCCACATGCTAGGGTTAAAATAATTTTTCTCATTTTTATATTTTATTAAAATTGTAATCCAAGTGCTACGTTGAAGCGTAAACCACCTCCAAAGAAGACTTGTGTTCCTACTGCTTCAAAAGCAGTGCTATTTACTTGCAATGGACTTGCATCAGAAATGTATTTAGAACCTAAAACATTGATAACAGACCCATTAATTAATAATGCATTGTTTTTCAATTTCACTCGGTATCCTGCATATAAATTCACCAACGAATAGCTTGGCATTACCCATGATTCACGCCCTGCATTTTCGCCCTGTAAAGCAAAAGGACTGAAGTCTGCATAGTATCTGTCAAAAAACTGAAACTGTGGTTTTATATACATTCCTTTAATTGGTTCCCAACGATAGGCCAAAGACAATACTGTTTGAGCCGCATCACCAACATGTACTCCTTTTGCATCAAAAGTGAATGTTACATTATACTGAGGAACTGTGACCACTTCAGTTGAATTCCATGTCCAGTTGCCCATTGAAAACATTGCCTCAAAACTGTGTTTTTTATTTATTGAATAAGCTAAATCTACTTCACCACCATAGTGAATCGCATCCATACCGTTTATGTTTACACGAATCATTTCGGTTGGGTCATTCGGGTCAGGCACAGCAACACCAAAAGGGGAAGGTTTGTTTTTCCAGTTAGTAAAGTAACCATTCACATTAATTCCAAATTTATTATTTGAATAGTTGTATCCTCCTTCAATTGCTTGGACCTTTTCATTAAGGATTTCGGCAAAGAAAGTATTTGTATTATTATCAATTACATTACTGAACTGTGGTGTTCTGGACAAATAACCTAAATTCAAGAAAACACCAGAAAACTCAGTTAACTCATAATGAGCACCCAACTTGATAGTTCCACCCGGAAGGTACTTCCAGTCCGTTTGACTGTATTTCAAGCCTTCAGACTGACGTGTATACGTATTCCCTTGATATTGAACTGTGTCGTTGTATCCAATTTTCAAAACAGTATCTCCAACTGTCAATTCTCTCCGAACAAAATAATCAATGGCTTTATAACCATTAACGATTCCTGATATGTTAATAAAAGTTGTCCATCTTCCTTTCGTGTATTCAGCTTGACCAAAAACACCACTCCATGTTACCAATCCGTCTCTGTGATTATTATAGGGTTGTAACGCTACTTTATCACCAACAAATTTCATTTCTGTTCTTGAATTTTTATTAGTTCCACTTAAAGCATATTCACCACCTAGTAAATCAGTAATTTCTTGGTAGTGCGTTCCTTTATAGTAACGGAAATCCAATCCACCTGATATACTCAAGTTTTTACTTTGATTATACGTAAATTGTGGAAGGTAACCAACCCAAAAGTGATTATTAATTGATGCTAAAATATAGTTATTCGATTTATAAAGTAAAGGAGAATAAGTTGGATCTACATTTGGATAGGTAGTTCCAAAGAACTCATATTGCTGATTACTTTTAATCATAGCATCCCAATCTATCGTTCCGTCAGTTGTATCTGATAAAATTCCAGATGAATTTCTTATTCGAGTACCCCCACCTCTTCCAATTGACATATAAGCCAAATTTGAAATAGAGAGTTTTTCATTCACAATCCAGAAATCTTTTAAGGTGATTTGTGGTTTATTATAAAAATTAAGAGCGGCATTTTTTACCTGCTGTTTCCCATTTTTATCTGTGTAATAACCCCACTGAGAATTATGCCGAATTCCATTATCGTATTTCGTTGGAATTTGAGCTGAATCTGGAATATTAATCCCTAATTTTCGTGCTGTTTCAGAGTCCCAATATGCTATTGGGTTTTTGTATGATCTTTGACCGTGTTCTTGTGGCGCCATAAATCCAGAAAATGACGTAAGGTGTTTACCCCATCTTTTTTGGATTTTAGTATACAGGAATGCCCCTTTTGATGGGGTTCCATCTACCCAGCCATCTGCTTTTTTATAGCTTGCTGCCAAAGTCATTCCCCAACCATTTGCATTTAAACCAGAATTATATGACAAGGAAGTTCGAAGGAAGTTCCCAGAGCCGTACTCTTGTTTTAACATTCCAACTTTTTTATTCCCTACTCCTTGGGTAATGATATTGATAGATCCTCCGATAGAAGGAAGTGCTAGTTTTGTGGCTCCAAGTCCTCGTTGCACTTGCACAGTTGAAGTAATGGCATCCAAGCCAAACCAGTTTGACCAATATACCGCACCGCTTTCCATATCGTTAACAGGAACACCATCAATTAAAACTCCAATATTTCTTTGATCAAAACCACGAACATTAATTCGAGAGTCTCCATCACCACCTCCAGATTGTGTCGCATATACACCAGGAGTAGCATTTAATAGCATGGGTAAATCTCGAGAACCTAATTCTTCGGTAATTTGTTTTTGGGAAATTTTTGTGACCGCAACCGGAGTTTTTCTACCAGTTACCAAGTTACCGATAACCTTAACTTCTTCCAATTCTTGACTATTCCCTAAGAAGATATCAAAATTTGTAACTGGTTTTACAACCGTAATCGTATAAGATTCATTCGAAAACAAAAGCATGGTGACCTCCATTTTGTATTCACCCGCTTTATCTACTTTAATTGTGTAATTTCCATCATAATCAGAGAGAACTTTAATTGTCTCATTAACAACAATCTTAGCTCCTACGAGTGGTTCTTTATTTGAATTGTCAACCACTTTACCACGTATCAAAAATTCCTGTGCGAAAGATGGGAAAGTGGTTAATATCAATATAAATCCGAATAGTATCCTCATAAATGAAATCTTAGAGAAAAAAAAGAGGCCGTATCTCGACCTCTTTTTTTTACTGACAATAATTATTTAACGATTACTTTTTTAGTTGTACTCTCTCCGTTGGAATGAGAGAAACGAATAATATATACTCCTTTTAAATCCAAATCAAATGAAACTGTTGTTTTTCCATTTATTTGAATATTTGCCAGTTTCTGACCTAAAGTATTGTAAACCGCAATATTTTCAATTCCTTTTAAACCTTTAACATTGAACATCCCGCTAGATGGGTTGGGATACACGGATAATAAATCTTGTGCCTTCTCGTTCACTGACAATGGATTACAATCACATGTATGAATTCCTAGAGATGACCAATTACCATCTAAAATAGGATTTCCTGAAGTACCATATAATGTATCACCATTTGCGTCCAATCTAACAATAACAGCAGGAATTGTATCATACTCCATCAATGGGTCAAAGAAAGAAATAACAGGATTTGTAACTCCTTTTTTAACCCCTGATTTACGAATCATTGAATGATCAACTGTTACAATCGCACCATTGGTTCCACCGTTATATGGAAAAGCCGTTGACCATCCACCTGTCGGTTGTGAATTACCGCCAGAAGCGTTAGTTGGTTGTTCGCCAATTTTACCAAAGATATCAACAACTACCATGCCTGGAATTGTAGCAACTACCTGACTCGGATTAGATGTTAAAGTTCCTTTCAATAAAACGATACAGTCATCACCATTCCAATAAAATGCTGTGCTTGTGGCATAAACTGGTGAGAAAAATCCATCTGCACGGACTTGTAAAGAATCCCATATTGGGGCTTCATTTCCTGTTCCATTTGGATCTCTTTTATCTAAAACTCCAACAAAAACACCATGAGCTGGCACAGTTCCACTTAATTGAATTGAGTTTGCTACAGTTGCAGAGTTAGAACCGTTAGAATAACGAGCAACGCAATATTCACCTAAATCAATTGGTGCATTTGTTGGGTTGTAAATTTCTAACGCTTTGTTGTTTGACCAACCTTCAACGTATTCTGAAATAAATAATTTCGTACAATCCTGTGCGAACACTGAACTTGATAATACGATAGATAAAATGAGTAATGATTTTTTCATACAGTTATAAATTATTGAGATTAGAAAATACGAGATTTTGTGCAGCATTGCTAGACCCAACAGCTGCTTTCAAATGGTTTGTAGAAAAAGTTGATTGTCTGACATCATTAAAGATAGCGAACATTTTTCCATTTGTATTCCATTTACTATTTCTGATGGTTTCAGTTTACTGGGAAACGTCAAGGATTACATCAAAAATCTGAAACAAATGTACACCATTAATTTTGTTCTACCAATTCCGAATGTTAAACTTTTATTACCTAATTATTAAAATAAAGGCGATGATTTATCTTGCAATTCCTATTTTAGCCCTCTAATTTTAATTCAGATGATGTACAAGTCTCTATATATAGTACTCTTTTTGTTTTCAACAATTTCACAAGCCCAAGATATAACTGTTGAAAAAATTTGGAAAGAATATCAATTTTCCGGTTCTAATGTTCCTGGTTTTCGTTCTATGAAGGATGGTATTCATTTCACAAAACGTTTAAAGGTTGGCGGAAATATCAGTATTACAAAACATACTTTTTTAAAACCCAATGCTGAGGGAACTATTTTGGTAGATTTATCTCAACTAAAACTAAACAATAAACCTATTGAAATAGATGATTATGAATTCAATCAAGATGAAACAAAGATTCTTTTCACGACAGAAACAAAAAGCGTATATCGTCGGTCATTTTTTGCTGCTTATTTATTATACGACATTTTAACAGAAAAATTAACGGCTTTAGATGAGGCTCATTCACCACAAATGTTGGCAGAATATTCACCCGATGGTAAAAAAGTGTCTTATCTCTATGAAAACAATCTTTACGTTAAAGAAATAGAATCCAGCAAAATAACACAACTAACGTCCGACGGTCTTAAAAATGGGATAATTAATGGTGGTACAGATTGGGTTTATGAAGAAGAATTCTCCATCACCAAAGGGTACGGTTGGTCACCTGATAGTGAAAAAATTGCTTTTTTGCGTTTCGACGAAAGTGCAGTAAAAGAATTTACAATGACTTACTACTACGAGCTTTATCCAGTCTTATATCCTTTTAAATATCCTAAAGCAGGAGAAGACAACTCAAAAGTAAGTGCTCTAATTGTAGATATTACGAATGGTCAAAAAAGCGCATTAGACTTAGGTCAATACGAATATATTCCACGTTTAAAATGGTCTGGAACGGAAAATACGTTAATCGTTCAAACCATGAATAGACATCAAAGTATTTTGAAATATCATAAAGTATCTCAGCAAGGGAAAACTTGGTCAACAATACCTTTTTATGAGGAAAAGTCAACTACTTATATTGACATAGATGACAATTTACTCATATTAAAGGATGGTAAAACTATTTTACGAACAAGTGAAAAAGATGGTTTTAATCATATTTATGCACTCAATTTTGATGGAGCTATTCGGCAAATAACCAAAGGCAATTGGGATGTAATCGAATTTTTAGGTATTGATGAAGATAAAAATAGAATTTATTATAGCGCTGCTGAAAAAGGAGCGATTTATAAAGGATTATACTCCATTCAATTGGATGGATCAAACAAAAAGGCAATAAGCTCCGAAACAGGGCATAATGAAGCTGTATTTTCCGTAGGGATGAAGTATTTCATCAAGTCATATTCTAATGCTAACACACCTAGTACTTATACCTTGTGTGATAAAAATGGGAAAGAGCTTTTTGTTTTAGAAGAAAATGAATCGTTGAAAAAGAAATTAAAAAATTACAATCTTCAATCTAAAGAATTTCTGACTATTAAAGGAGAATCTTCTGACTTAAATGCATGGATAATAAAACCGCCGAATTTTAATCCAACTAAAAAATATCCTGTTTATATCAATATATACGGTGGGCCTGGAAGTAATACGGTAAAAGACGCTTGGGATGGAGCAAATTATATGTATCATCAACTTTTGGTGCAAAAAGGCTACATCGTTTTTTCAGTAGATCCAAGAGGAACAATGTACAGAGGAACTGATTTTAAAAAATCCACTTATTTACAACTTGGTAAATTCGAAACAGAAGATTTTATTGCGGTCGCAAAAGAATTGGCTAAAGAAAATTACGTTGATCAGAATCGTATTGGCATGATGGGATGGAGCTACGGAGGATTTATGACTTCACTTTGCATGACCAAAGGCGCTGACATATTTAAAATGGGAATCGCTGTTGCTCCAGTAACAAACTGGCGTTACTACGACAATATCTACACCGAGCGGTTTATGCGCACACCTATAGAAAATGAGACTGGGTATGATGATAATAGTCCGATCAATTTTGTGAATAAACTAAAAGGTAAATATTTGCTTATCCACGGATCTGGAGACGACAATGTTCATTACCAAAATACCATGGAAATGATAAATGCACTCGTTGCGGCAAACAAGCAATTCGATCTATTTGTTTACCCAAATAAGAATCATGGAATTTATGGAGGCAACACGAGGAATCACCTTTATAACATGATGTTGAATTACACTTTAGAAAACTTATAAATGTTTCAAAAGTTTACAATTCAAAATAAATGGTAAAATTTTAGGAATAAGCACTAGAAAGTTTTAGGAGAATAAATACTTTTTCTAATTTAGCGCACGGATAAAAAAACTGTACACATATAAAACATGAGTGAAATAGCCAAAATTGAGTTAGATGGGGAAATATACGAATTCCCAGTTATTGAAGGTACTGAAAACGAAAAAGCAATTGACATAAGTACGCTTCGTGGGAAATCTGGTTACATAACTATCGATCCTGGTTTTAAAAATACAGGTAGCACTCAAAGTGCTATTACCTTTTTGGATGGTGAAGAAGGTATTCTTCGATACAGAGGTTATCCTATTGAACAATTAGCGGAACAAGCATCTTTTACAGAAGTAGCCTATTTATTGATTTATGGTGAATTGCCTTCTCAAGAACAATTAGCTAGCTTCCAAAATAGTATCACCAAACATACATTGGTGCACGAAGATATGAAACAGTTCTTTGAAGCCTATCCAGCTAAAGCCCATCCTATGGGAGTATTAGCTTCAATGGTTTGTTCACTATCCACTTTCTATCCCGAGTCATTAGATCCAAATCGTTCGCCAGAATCGAAAGATTTGACAATTCATAGATTGCTTGCAAAATTACCAACGCTTGCAGCATGGTCATACAAAAATGCAATTCGTCACCCTTTCATGTATCCAAAAAATGATTTGGATTATTGTTCGAATTTTATGCAGATGATGTTCGCTATGCCTACTGAAGAATATCAAATTGATCCTGTTATATCAAGCGCACTAAATAAATTATTGATTTTACACGCTGACCACGAACAAAATTGTTCAACAGCAACGACAAGAATCGTAGGTTCATCGCAAGTAAATTTATATGCCGCCATTGCAGCAGGGATTACAGCACTTTGGGGACCTTTACATGGCGGCGCGAACCAAGCAGTAATCGAAATGTTAGAAAAAATAGATGCTGATGGCGGTGACGTAGACAAATGGGTGCTAAAAGCAAAAGACAAAAATGATTCGTTCCGTTTGATGGGGTTTGGTCATAGAGTTTATAAAAATTTCGATCCACGAGCAACTATCATCAAGAAAGCTTGTGATGATATTTTAGATAAAATGGGAGTCGATGATGCGTTATTGGATATCGCTAAGAAATTAGAGAAAGTCGCATTGGAAGATGATTATTTCATCGCAAGAAACTTGTATCCAAATGTAGATTTCTATTCTGGTATAATTTATAGAGCATTAGGAATACCAACTGAAATGTTTACAGTTATGTTTGCAATTGGGCGTCTACCAGGATGGATTGCGCAATGGAAAGAAATGATTGAAGCTAGTGAGCCAATTGGACGTCCGCGTCAAGTTTACACTGGTGCAACAAAACGCGATTACGTACCATTAAGCAAAAGATAAATAACTAAAATTGATTAAAAACCTCGTGAACCAGATCTGGCGCACGAGGTTTTTTTGTTTATTTTACCCTCAAAGTCTTTACCCAAAGTTTAAATTTTCAACACTCTCAACACACAAAATTATTTTTTTATTATTATAAAAATCGTATACTGTGCTTAAATATACGTAGATTAGTAGAAATTATAAAACAATAACTATGAAAAAAAAATTACTCACATGTTTAGCGCTAGCACCAGCTTTATTTTATGCGCAAACAACAATTATTACCGACAATTTTGACAGCTACACAGCTGGTAATGGTGTCGTAACTGAGAGTGCCGGAATTTGGGACACTTGGAGTGGAGGGGGTGGAACTGCAGAAGAAGCCCTAGTAAGCAGTGCTTACTCGAGCAGTACATCAAATTCAATGCATGTAAAAAACGGTGGACCTTCTGTTTATGAAAATGACATGATTCTAGCGTTTCCCGCTACATATACAACCGGAGTTTATGAGTTCAATTGCGCAATTTATGTTACTCAAGGAGATGGTGGCTACATGAACCTAGGCGGTGCCTGGACAACTGGTGGTGCTGCTTATCAATATGGAGGTGATTTCTATTTTAATGCAGATGGATCTGGGTTTGTTGATGCTCCCGCAACGCTTCCTTTCACTTACAATGTTGCGGCTTGGAATACAGTTAAGATTAGAGTTGACTTAGTAAACACCACGAAAGAGCTCTTCATTAATGATGTTTCTTTTGGTCAAAACGCTTGGGGTGCAGCCTCAGGATTTGGAGCTGCGGATATTTTCGGAGTTGGATATGCAACAAATGCTGGAACTACGCAAGTAACTTCAAATTTTTACATTGACGACGTTACTTTAGTAGATATGAGCGGTGTTGGTTTAAATGAAAATGTTTTGGATGCAACAATCAATGTTTATCCTAGCATTAACAGCGGTCAATTCTCAATTGAATTGAAAGATGCAGCATCTGAGAAGTACGATATCGTTTTAACGGATATCTCTGGAAATATTGTGCATTCTCGTAATGTGAATGTTTCAGGTTCAGCTACTTTGAATTTCGATTTAAACATCGCTAGCGGTATTTATTTCGTAAATCTTTCTAACGGAACGAACACATCAACACAAAGAATTATTGTAAAATAATTCAAAAATTATCTATAGAAAGAGGAGGCTTAGGTCTCCTCTTTCTTTTTGAGTAAATTGTAAATACTTCTCTGATTTTACAAATCATGTATTCTTATTTTGATTTCCTTTTGGCTCAATTTTTTTTCAAACTGATCTGTACGAAAAATAGTAAATAAAAAAACGGAACCTTTTCAGATTCCGTTTAGCATTATTTTTGCTTAAAACTACTTATCAATAGATCCCGTAACCCTTTTCATAAAATCGTTCAAAGCCTCACGCTGAGTTTTACCTGCTTCAATCTCCGATTGTACATCTATTGCTCCCGCTAAATTTGAAAGTAATTCACCAATAACATCCAATTCCTCGTCTTTGATTCCTGGAGCATCGATCAAATATTCCAAAACTTCAACTGTTTCGTGTAAAAAATCAACATCCTTTTCTTCGGCAAGGGAGACCATGTGCTTAATTAGAGGTAACCTCATGGAGTACATCTTGAATGATTTCTATCTTATTTCCTTGGTTTTGTTTCACCAATTTTCCATCTACAAAACCTGCAAAAGTTGGCAAGTTCGATACATCTGCAAACTGACGAGAATTTGGTAATTTCTCTGCATCTACATAGTAGAATTCAATAGTTCCATTTTCCTCAGCCATACGTTTGAATTTTGGTTTGGTGATTTTACAATTACCGCACCACGTTGCACCGTATTGAACCATAACCTTCTTATTCGAAGCCAATTTTTCTTGCAAGATATCTTCTGCTAATTCTGTGAACATCTTTATTAGTTTTGGCTTAAATAAGATGCGACACCTGTGCTAGTTGCCGCCATTGCAAGTTTACCTTCTTCCCAGTTAGCTGGACAAACTTCTCCATGTTTTTGAACATGTGTGTAAGCATCAATCAAACGGATATACTCCGCAACGTTACGTCCAACAGGCATATCATTGATAGATTCATGAAATACTTTTCCATCCTCATCAATTAAATAGGTTGCACGATAAGTTACATTGTCACCTTCCGAAGATTCGTCAAACATGTCAAAATCTAAAATATCTAGTTCTTGCGCTAAAACTCTTGTTGAGTCAGCTAATAATGGAAACTTAACTCCTTCAATCCCTCCGTTATCCTTCACAGTATTTAACCAAGCGAAGTGAACCTCCGCCGTATCGCATGACGCACCAATAACTAACGTATTTCTTTTTTCAAATTCAACTGCAGCCGCTTGAAAAGCGTGGATTTCAGTCGGACAAACAAACGTGAAATCTTTTGGGTACCAAAACAATAAAACTTTCTTCTTACTTTCAATAGCTTTTTTGAAAATATCCAACTGGAAAGTATCCCCCATTTCGTCCATTGCATTAACTGAAATAGATGGAAATTTTTTACCGACAAAACTCATTTTTTTATTATTTATATGATTAATTTTCGGCAAATGTACTCATTCTATCTACATCAATTTTATCAATAATTCCTATTGGATATAAGTACAATTGATAAGAATATTGTGGAGACTTTATACCCAGTCACTTTCGTCTAAAGTAAAAAGTTCGTTAACCGTTGTTTCAAAAAGTTCTGCAAGTTTCAATGCCAAAACAATGGATGGTGCATACTTCCCTAACTCCATGGCATTTATGGTTTGACGACTAACTTTTGCTTGCTCCGCTAACTTCGCCTGGGTCCAATTATTTTTGGCGCGTTCAACTTTGATACTATTCTTCATTTTTACTGGCTTTTTTCAGTTTGAATAATTCCCAATTGAAACGGATGATGAAGAAAAATAGGATGGTGAACATATTAATCGTCATAATGGTAAAAAAAGACAAATCATAAACAAAAATCATTGCCAATAGTAAAACAACATAGTTCAAATAGGTTGCCCAAACTAAAGATTCTAAACGGATTTTTTCAATAAACTCATCTTCTATTTCTTGCCTTGAAAAAGCAACAAACATTGAACTGACTATGATTAAAATACCTAAAATTTCATTCAAAACATTATTTTCGATTAACGTAAAATTAGCTTTGTTTGATTCCATTAACCCATCATTCCACATCGTAAAAACTTTGATGTTTAAAAATTCAGGTTCATAATTTACATATAAACTATAGAATCCTATAAATAAACTTGGAATCAACAAAATCCACCCAATTTTCTTAAAACGGTGAGGAAAAAGATACTTTATTTTCATAACAATTCGATTTAATAATTACTCAAATGTAATAATTATCAATCAATTTGTAAAGTATTTTTTACATTATGACAAATATTATATCTTTTTAACAAATGAAAGAGGGAATTTAATCTTGCTAAAAGCGGTTTATTTCCACTTGATACTGCAACCTATACTCGGTTTCTGAATGGAAAGTGGCGCGTTTCCATTTAGCAATTTATCCATGGCATTTCGCAAATCTTTTCCAGTGACAGGGATTCCATTTCCAGGACGAGAATCGCATAATTGTCCGTGATAAACAGCTTTTAATTCTTCGTCAAACAAATAAATATCTGGCGTACATACCGCATCATATAATTTTGCAACTTCTTGCGAATGATCGTACAAATAAGGAAATGAATAATTTAACTTCTCAGCTACATCCTTCATTTTTTCGGGACCATCTTGCGGATACGCATCGACATTATTACTACTTATTGCAATGAATTGAACACCTTTTGTCTGATATTCATTTGCCATTCTCACTAATTCTTTATTGATATGCAATACAAATGGACAATGGTTACAAATAAAGAAAATCGCAGTTCCCTTCTTCCCTACTTTTAAATCATGAAGTGAACGATTTTCTCCTGATACGGTGTCAAAAAGATTGAAATCGGGAGCTTTTTCGCCAATTTTGAAAGAATTTGATTCAATGAGTGCCATTTTCTTATTTTATGTAAAGGTAAGAAAACAGAATAGTTTTGATGATTATCCTATTTTTTAAAAACTTGATAGAATTGTAATTGGTTTGTGTTTAAAATTAATTTAGGAATGCAGGCAAGACGATACTAATTTTGAATAGCAATCTTTGATAAACGAATTCAAAAAAAATATAATAAACTGAATTCCAATAGTAAGACTAAAATTTTAGTCTTTTAAAATTTGCAAATTTTAAAGTTTAGGAATTCAAGTAGGAATCCAATAATTCAACTCCACTTTATGAGTTACATTTAAAAGCGTGGTCAACTAAATCAAAATTTGCAATTTAAACTTAATTCTTTTAAAAAATATGCGACAATAAAATTTTTAACCAACTTGCACTATAGTTTACAAACAATTGAATTTCCAAGAAATATATAGTGAACACAGCAATTTGGTTTTTAACCTTGCCTTGCACTATTTGCAAAACAAGGAAGATGCTCAAGAAGTGGCTCAAGATGTTTTCATGAAGGTTTACAACAAAATCCATTCGTTCAAAGAAAATTCAAGTTTAAAAACGTGGATTTATCGCATTACAATCAATACTTCCTTGGATTTTATTAAAGCGAAAAAGCGGAACAAGCGTATTTTTCTCTATTCGGCATTGCAAATTGATGACCCTAATCGAGTTATACACGCCGTCAATTTTGATCATCCTGGCGTTTTGATGGAAGACAAAGAAAGTGTAGAAAAAATCTTTCAAGCTCTCAATAAATTACCTGTGGAACAAAAAACAGTTGTAATACTTTTGCGTCTGGAGCAAAAAACACAAGCTGAAACCGCTGATATTATGCTTAAAACAATAAAAGCAGTTGAATCTTTATTCCAGAGAGCAAAAAAGAATTTAAACACAATTTTAAACGAAAACGAAGGATTATGAAAAAACCATCGTCAAAGAAACAAATGAAAGATAAATTGGAAATATTAGCAAAAATTCAAAAGGTCAATGCACCTGATGAAATGTATGGTAATATATTATCAATCATTAAGAATAGGAAAAATGCCACGATTTCAATGACTTGGATTAGAAGTGCTGCGGCGGCTATTCTTATTTTGATTTCTGTTGAAGGTTACATGATAATTACTGGAGATTTTAAAATGAATCAAAATACTACACCCTCAATTGAATCAATTATTCCAAGTTCAAATAACCTTTTAATTTATGACTAAAAAAAATCTATACCTAGGCCTAATTGTGGGACTTTTAGTCTTTAATGCATTGTTAATTACATTTATTGCATTTCGCAAACTACCTCATCCGCCAAACCATGTTGGACCGAGAGGTTTAATTGTCAACAGCCTTCATTTTGATAAAGTTCAAACAAGAAAATTCGAAGATCTGATTAAAATACATCGAGAAGCTACAAGAAAAGGTGAGGAGAAAATTAAAAGAGTCAAATCTAAGTTATATCAAGAGCTTTCGCAACAAAATAATAGTTCAATTGCAGATTCATTATTTATCGAATTAGCTAAATTTCAATCTGACATTGAGCACATTAACTACAATCACTTCATAGACATAAAACATTTATGCAGACTCGAACAGATGAATTATTTCAAAGAATTGACTACAAAAATGGCTAATTTCTTTAATAACAAACCAAAAGGAAGACCGTGAGAACCGCTCTTTTTTATATCATCCATTTTACGCTTGTTTTATATATCCACACAAACAGTTTTGCACAAACTACCATTCAATTAGAGGCAATCTATCAAAACGAGACAATTGAATTAGGGAAAGTCTATTATTCCAATGACAAAAAAGATAGTTTTCAAATTGAAATCTTAAAATTTTATTTGTCTGATTTTAGTTTATGGAATGACGAAGTACTTGTTTTTAAATCACCTCAACTACCTGTTTTAATTGATCTTGAAAAACCAGAAAGCAAGATTTTACCAATTGAATCTCCAAATCGACTTACATTCAATGTATTAAAGTTCAATTTAGGAATTGATAGCTTAACAAATGTTTCTGGAGCTTTTGGTGGAGATTTAGACCCAACAAACGGAATGTACTGGACATGGCAAAGTGGCTATATAAATTTTAAATTAGAAGGAACCAGCTCAATTAGCCCAGCAAGAAAAAATGTTTTTCAATATCATTTAGGCGGATATCAAGTACCTTATTATGGATTACGTGAGATTAAATTGCCCGTTTCTAACTTAGAGACAATTCATATCATCTTGAACTTATCTTCATTTTTCGAATATGTCGCCAGTAAAGAAATTTATCAAGTGATGAGTCCAAATCAAAAGGCAATGTATGTGGCTGACGAAATTGCTAAACTATTTTCTGTTCAACTATGAAGCAACGGACTTTATTTCTTTTTTCAATTATAACTTGCTGTTCAGCTTTCGGTCTTCTAAAGTATCATGACTTAGAATTACCCAAACATTTCCCTAAACCTTATTTTGATTTTGAAAAAGAATCTCTGACTAATGCCAAAATTCAATTAGGACGGGCTCTTTTTTATGATCCAATTCTGTCGAGCGATAATTCCATTTCCTGTGCATCTTGTCACTCTCCATACAATGCATTCGCTCATACCGATCACGACTTGAGTCATGGCATAAACGATTCTGTTGGATTTCGAAATGCCCCTGCTCTTTTTAATTTAGCTTGGCAAAAATCGTTCATGTGGGATGGCGCCTTCAACCACCTCGACATGCAAGCTCTCGCTCCTATTTCGGATTCAAAAGAAATGAACGAAACAATCGAAAATGTTGTTTTAAAACTGAATAAGAATCCCCATTATGCGCAACTATTCTATGCCGCATTTTATGACAGTATCGCAACAGGATCTCGAACGTTAAAAGCACTTTCGCAGTTTCAGTTGACATTGGTTTCTTGCAACTCGAAATACGACAAAGTTAAAGAGGGCAAAACTAAATTCACCTCACAAGAAAAAAAAGGATATGAGCTGTTCAAGAAAAATTGTAACGCTTGCCATACTGAACCAATGTTCACCAATTATGGTTTTGCGAATAATGGACTGCCGGTAGATCCAACTTTAAACGATTTTGGGAAATACAGGCTTACTAAAAATTCAAAAGACAGCCTTTTATTCAAAATTCCAACATTACGAAACCTAAAATATACATACCCATACGCGCATGATGGTCGTTTTAAGAAAATTCGGGAAATGTTGAACCATTATACTGATGGAATTCAAAGACAACCTTCATTGTCTAAGGAATTAAAAAAATATATTGTGCTTTCATCCAATGAAAAATCAGATTTACTCGCCTTTTTGCTGACATTGAATGATTCAACTTTTATTTTTAACCCTTTAAACAAATTTCCTCAAACTATTTCCTCCGGAAAAGAAGGGAAAAAATAAAAAGGTCGTCAAAGTAATTAAAGCTTAAATAGTATAAACATGAATAAAAAATTAATTTTTGGAATCGCCTCGCTAACATTGAGTCTTACATCAATAGCTCAAGGTCCTGCTATAACCTCATGGTTACAAAATAATTCTCAAACAGGAAGCTACTATGCATCTGGCAATTCTACTGCCCTGCCAAATAATATTTTGGTAAACTGTCAATCGGTTGAATACTCTGCAACATCCGTTTATGTTAAAACAAAAGGTGTTCCAGCATATCCAACTGGTCCATTTTTAGATGGAAACCCATCAAATGCTAGTAATCAAAATGCAATATTTAAAATTCCATTGAACCCGACACAAAATACTGGAACACTACAAAATACAGTTGGAGGAAATTGCGGTATTTTTATTAATGGCGTAGCACTTTTTGACTACAGAGATGGTGTTTCTTGGAATTCGATAACTAATTCACTTTGTGGCGGACCAGGAAATCCACCTTGTCCAGGAGGGATTGGAGCTTCAAATCCATGGAACAGAGATGCTATACCGGCTGAAAAATCTGGTTTCGATTGTTCAAAAGGACATCCAGCAATGGGAAATTATCATCATCATCAAAATCCTTCTGCTTTTAAATTGGATTTGAATGTAATATCCACAATTTGCAATCTTTACGATGCTGACGGTTTATACTCAATCGATAACACGCAACATTCTCCGCTAATTGGCTTTGCATATGATGGATTCCCAATTTATGGGGCTTATGCCTATGCAAATACGAATGGTACCGGTGGAATTACTAGAATAAAATCTGGATACAATTTGAGAAACATTACTGATCGCACGCATTGGGCAGATGGTACAGATGTTGCGGATGGCCCTGCCGTAAGCTCAACATATTTCTTAGGTTACTTTAGAGAAGATTACGAATTCGTTGCCAATTCATCACAAGACTTTCTAGATGTTCACAATGGTCGTTTTTGCATCACACCTGAATATCCAAACGGAACCTATGCCTATTTTGCAACCGTTGATGCAAACTGGAACTCGGCTTATCCTTATGTCGTTGGACCAACTTATTATGGAAATTACGCCAATAGAAAAGTAACGTCAATTTCTGAGCCAACAACGGTTTACACTTCAACCGCTGGCATCAATTCTGTTGACTTAGAAGAGATGAATATCACAGTTTTCCCTAATCCAGCTGCTGATTTAATAGCAATTCAAATAAACGGTTTGGTAAAAGAAGATGTGAAAGTTCAATTAATAGATGTATCAGGAAGACTTATTGAGGAAAAAACAATCAATAAAGGACAAACAATCTCTTATTTTGATATTCAAACTCTTTACGCTGGAACATACATTGTTCGATTAACGAACAATACATCAACAACAAATAAAAAAATTATCATTTCAAGGAATTAGTGCTATTCTAAATCGAAAAAGGCCATTGGATTTTTTATCTGATGGCCTTTTTCTTTGTAAATTTTCAATCTTCAAACCTTAAGCTATATCCAAAACAATATTTCTCTCTTCCATGATTTTTCGCATGTTAATTAGAGCATATCGCATTCTTCCTAATGCTGTGTTTATACTAATATCTTTTGCCTCAGCAATATCCTTAAATGACATTTCTTGAAACAACCTCATCAGCAAGATATCTCTTTGGGCTTCAGGTAAAAAATCAATTAAACCTACAATTTGTTGCTCCATTTCCTCCTTCGTAATGCATTCTTCGATATTTGCATCTTGCAACTTTAAGGTATGAAATATATTGTAATCATCACTTGCTGATGAACTTTCGGAAATCAACTTGATTTTTTTATTTCGTCGGAAATGATCAATAACCATGTTTTGAGCAATTCGCAACGCCCAAGGTAAAAATTTTCCTTCCTCGTTGTATTTACCTAGTTTCATCACATTGATGATTTTGATAAAAACTTCTTGAAATATATCCTCAGCTAATGCCGGATTTTTGATTTTGGCGTAAACAGAACGGTAAATACGATCTTTATGACGCAGCATTAGCGTTTCGAATGCTTTCTCATTACCGTTAACATACAGGGATACTAAAACGCTATCATCTTGTTCTCTCAAAGACATAGTACACACTTTTAAATTGTTGAAAAAAATTAAATAAGTGTAACAATGTATCGATAGACGTTTTATTTTTTTTGATTTGAAAGACTAAATTAGACTATTGATTTGGATTTCGCAAATTTTATGAGAAATAACGTTCCTGTTTTCTAGTTAAATCGTTGTTCATCAATCTTAATTCTTTAATTTAAATATACCAAATCGTTCATTTCTCCGGTATATTCCATAAAGCAAAACTTCGTTTTTACTGTAATCTACATTAAACATTTTTGGAACGGCAATCGTTTCCACCTCTGCTCTATCAAAAAACGTTTTTCGTCCGATTTCCCCACTAAATACATCTAATGTTACTACAGCAACGACGTTTCTTTTTGTGCTATAATTTGCAGCATATACATAATCGTTCTTTGGTTGAAAAAAATCGCCATTCGCATCATAGTTTTCACTATTGTCATTGAAAATGAATACTATTTTCGTCCCATCAACAAATCGACAATAACTGCTAAATGGACCGCCATCATTGGTTGAAACTTGTTCTTTATTTATCTTTTTCAACCAGTCAAAACCGCCTTCTTTTCCTATTTTAAATGCCACGATATCGTTATAATAATAAGAATGTGAACTTATCGCATTTCCTCTTCCGTCATAATACGTGTTGGCAACAACATAATATTGTTCCATTGAACCAACTATGCTGCCATCTGTAAGGATTTCGGATTGGCGCATACGATAATTGTACAGTTGTGGGTCTCCTTTTCCTTCGTTTCGATCCGCTTTTGCTTTTTGCCTTTCTGACCAATCTTGGGTAATAAAGTTTTTATCGAACTTTTCAAAACCTTCGTTTATGATTACATTTTTGTCAAAATCAAAACGCACATAAAAAAGTCCTGCAACGCCTGATTGTTGCTCTTCTCCAAATACACCAGAAATCGTAAACAGTCGGTTATTATCTGAATTCATCGTCATTGTCTCCACACGACGTCCTTTCAAGTCAACCGTATATTGATCTGTTAAATCTGGTGTTATATGAAACAAATGAAGTGCTTTATAATTCATGTAGTTTTTAAAAAACTTCTTGGTACTTGGAGCGGAATACTCTGTAACGGAAATAAAATAATCTCCAGTATTCGACAAATAATGTTCATTTATTTCTGATAAATCACCCGCAAAAGGAAGTCGGTAATCTCCTTCTGAAATCTCTTTCAAGTTAGAGTTGAAAACTTTAAATCCGTATTTATCTTGTATGCTTTTTTTTCCTGGAACATTCCAAATTACAGCAAAAAACTCTTTATTTTCAGAAGTAATTACATCAAATGAGCCGCGACTAAAACCTCGTTCCAATTCATAACTGGCCAATTGAACAGCATCTCCTGAAGGTTTCAATTCATCATCATATTTCTGTATGAAAAATAAATCTTGCCCTTCTCTTCTATCACTTAAAAAAACCACTAATTGATCTCCAACAAGTTTGACGCCTTCATAAAATGCAACGTTTCCTTTTATTTTAGTGCTAATTTTTCCCGTAGAGGTAATCGAAAAATTACTGTGTTTATAGACTTCCAAATTTTTTCGCGACTGGCGGATAGTTAAAAAGTTCTTACCCGAAATTGGCAATATCTCAATCAAAGGTATTCCGCCTTTCTCCATTTCACTCCATTGCACAGGGTACTCTTGAGCAACAATGGAAAATACAAATGATACTAGAAAACAAGAAAGTATATATTTCATGGTAAAGACGTTTGTACGCAAAGATATTTCAAAAACCCTTCCAAAATTGGTGAAAGCACTTCTTAAATAATGTTTTTTTGACTGATCTAAATCATGCCACAATAAAGATATTAAAATTCGAGCTATTTTTTTTAACTAAAAACTTGCATTAGCATTTTAATCTAGGGAGTCTACTTTAACTCAATTTGAGCTTTTTTCAAAACAAAAATTTCTAAAATATGTTAGAGTAAATCGAATATCACAACAAAAAATAGCATATCTAGTTCCCATCCATTTCCAAAAATTAACTACCTTTAAAATCCCTTAAATTTCTCAGAGAATACATGGAAAAATGCATTGAAGTAAAAGGCGCTAGAGTACACAATTTAAAGAGTTTAGATGTTAAAATTCCACATGGAAAAATGACTGTTGTAACTGGTTTATCTGGTTCCGGCAAATCTTCTTTGGCTTTTGATACGCTCTATGCTGAGGGGCAACGTCGATTTGTCGAGAGTTTATCTTCCTATGTCCGCCAGTTTTTGGGGAAATTAGACAAACCTGAAACCGATTATATAAAAGGCATCGCTCCAGCGATTGCAATTGAACAAAAAGTTATTACTAACAATCCTCGGTCTACGGTTGGAACAACCACCGAGATTTATGATTACATGAAAATACTCTTCGCTCGAGTTGGGCGAACATACGATCCTGAAAGCGGTGAAGAGATAAAAAAACAGAATGTTCAAGATGTTTTAAATCTATTAAAAAGTCATAAATCAGACACGAAAGCTATGATTTTAAGTCCAATACTTGGATTTGAAAAATATGGCATCGAGCGCCAATTAAAATTACTCTTTGACCAAGGATATTCCCGTTTGTTTTTGGACGGTGAAACTATAAATATGGAGGATGTTCTGAAGAATCCACCAAAGAATATTTCAGATTCTTACTTGATGATTGATCGAATTGTTTGTCGATTTGAAGAGGAAGAAGAGGAATCCCGTATTGCTGACTCTATTCAATTGGCTTTTGGTGAAGGAGACGGTATTTGTTACATCTTTTTTCCGGGAACAAAAAAAATGTTCGACTTTTCTACCTTATTTGAATTAAACGGTGTCACTTACCAAGAACCAAACGCACATTTTTTCACTTTCAATAATCCATTTGGTGCTTGCAGAACTTGTGACGGATACGGACAAGTAATCGGAATTGATGAAAATTTAGTTTTACCTGATCGATCTTTAAGCGCTTACGACGGTGCTATTGCTTGCTGGAAAGGTGAATCCATGGGAGAATATTTAAAGCAGTTGACTTTTAACGCTAAGAAATTTGACTTTCCTATTCACCGTTCAATTGATGATTTATCCGATTCAGAATATTCTTTACTTTGGAAAGGAAATCAATATTTCACTGGACTGAATGAATTTTTCAAGTTCTTAGAATCTCAGACTTACAAAATTCAATACCGTGTAATGCTCTCCCGTTTTCGTGGGAAAACGGATTGTAGGGACTGTCATGGTACTCGATTAAGAAAAGACGCCAATTATGTTAAAATCAAAGGAAAATGCATCACTGATGTAGTTTTGATGCCTGTACAAGAATCACTTTCTTTCTTTGAAAGTTTAGATTTAATGAATCAGGATGCCCAAGTAGCCAAAAGAATTTTACCTGAAATCGTTAATCGCTTAAGGTTTCTGACCGAAGTTGGTTTGGGTTATCTCACTTTAAATCGAGCTGCAAAGACACTTTCTGGTGGTGAATCACAGCGTATTAATTTGGCAACGTCACTGGGAAGTACATTGGTAGGTTCGATGTATATTTTAGACGAGCCATCAATTGGTTTGCATCCGCGCGACACAGAAAAGTTAGTCAAGGTTCTTCACAATCTTCGCGATTTAGGCAATACTGTAATTGTTGTAGAACACGAAGAAGACATCATGAAAGCTGCCGACGAAATTTTAGATATTGGCCCAGGAGCAGGTCGTTATGGTGGCGAATTGGTTTTCCAAGGTGACCACAATGCCTTGCTCAAAGCAAAAAATAGTTTAACCGCCGATTACCTTTTAGAAAAAGAAATAATTGAAGTACCGAAAAAACGAAGAGCTCAGAAGAATAAAATTGAATTGCTTGGCGCTAGAAAAAATAATTTAAAAAACATTGATGTAGCTATTCCTTTAAATAATTTGGTATGTGTTACAGGCGTTAGTGGCTCGGGTAAGTCAACTTTAATTCGAGATATACTCTACCCAGGTGTTCGGGGACATTTAGGAATCGTTTCTTCAAATCCAAACGGCGCTTATCGTGAAATAAAAGGCGATTTGAAATTGATTAAATCAGTTGAATTTGTAGATCAAAATCCAATTGGAAAGTCCTCACGAAGTAACCCAGCAACTTACGTAAAAGCCTTTGATGATATTCGTGATTTGTATTCAAAAATTCCATTAGCCAAAAATCGAGGTTACAAACCTGGATTTTTTAGTTTTAATGTGGAAGGCGGTCGTTGTGAAATGTGTGAAGGAGAAGGAGAAATTACTGTTGGCATGCAATTCATGGCCGATGTACATCTTCCTTGTGACGTTTGTGAAGGAAAAAGATATAAAGCAGAAACTTTAGAAGTTGTGTGGTGTGGTGTAAACATTGCGGACTTATTGGCAATGGAAATTGAAGAAGTAGTTGAGTTTTTTAAAAAACAAAAAGGTCGAACAGAGGAAAGAATAGTTCAAAAACTGGAGCCGCTTGTTGAGGTAGGCTTAGGATATTTGCAACTTGGACAATCCTCAAGCACGCTGTCTGGTGGTGAAGCCCAACGCGTAAAACTGGCGTCCTTTCTTTCAAAAGGTTCCAACGCTGACCCCACCTTATTTATATTCGATGAACCAACAACAGGTTTGCATTTTCATGACGTTAAAAAATTAGTAATCGCCTTCAATGCTTTGATTAAAACGGGACATTCGGTTGTTGTAATAGAACACAATATGGACGTAATAAAAAGTGCTGATTATCTTATTGATTTAGGTCCGGAAGGAGGTGAAATGGGTGGAAATTTAGTTTTTGAAGGCACACCAGAAGAACTTATAAAAGAAAAGAAGAGTCATACAGGTGTGTTTCTAGCTCATAAATTGAAAAAGTAAAACTCACAATTCGTATTGTTTAACGAAACCACATTAACAAACCGAGATTTAAACGATTAATGGATGAGCCTAGATTATTTATTCACCCAAATAAACATAATTTCGAGTTGTTGGGTGGAAAAGATAATACCCATCATAAATTTTATTTTAAATCCTCCCCATCTACATCATCTTCTCTGATTTCGCAACAATTGCAGTCACAGTTGCGTCACTCGTTACGTTTACTACTGTTCGACACATATCCAACAATCTATCCATAGGGTAAATTATTGTTATCCACAAAGGATTCAAACCAACACTTGTTAGAACAATCATTAACATAATTAAACCCGCACTAGGTACTGCTGCTGCACCTATCGATGCTAAAGTTGTCGTCCCCACAATACCTAACTGCTGGTAAATTGTTAAATCAACATCATGGTATTGAGCCAAAAAGATTACCGCAATTGCTTGGTAAAGAGAAGTTCCATCCATATTAACAGTTGCACCTATAGGCAAGACAAAATCTGTTGCTGCTTTCGGTATTTTCAAATTATGTTCAACACATTCAATAGTTATAGGCAGTGTAGCGGCACTTGAAGAAGTAGAAAAAGCTAAAAATTGCGCTGGACTTAGACCCGTAAAAAAATCGCGATACGGAATTTTTACGCCAAACACTCTTAACAGGAGTGGATAGAAGCCAAATAGCAAAATTGCCAGACCAAACACCACCAAAAGTCCGTACTGGCCAAGCTTCATAAACATAGTTAAAATTTCGCCAGGGCTATTCGCCATTTTAGCCAAAACACCAGCCATAAGACAGAAAACAAAGAAAGGAGCTGCCATCATAACTATATTAACCATTTTTATAAATACCTCGTTTGCTCCGTCGCAGAATTGTCCAACTACTTGTGATTTGTCTTTTGGTATAAAAGCCAACGCGATTCCAAAAAATAGTGCAAAGAAAATGACTTGAAGCATTTTTGACCCATCGCTCATTGCCACAAAAATATTTTCTGGAACCAGGTCGATTAGTGGTTGTAATGGGCCACTTTCTTCTGTCCTCTGGGCATCTGCATTTTTATTCGCCAAATTTTGATACGTACTTCCTTCCGTATCCATTTGCATTTGACCTTGAACGATTGCAATTTTCTCAGGGCTCACTTGCGCTATGCGGTTATCATTATCCAAGATAGGAATATTATTGTCATGGGCCCAAAGTTCGTATTGCAATCTATTGTTCAATTTTTGATCTCCATCAGCCTGAGCACCAGGCTTAAAAATATTAACTAAGGTAAGTCCTAAAGTAACTGCAACAACCGTAGTAATCAAATACAATCCGAGCGTTTTCGCCCCCATTCTGCCTAAAGTAGAAAGATCTCCAAGTGATGCAACTCCAGTGATAATGCTAAACAACACCAGTGGAACAGCAATAAACTTTAGACAATTAATAAAAATGGTGCCAAATGGATCTATCCAATCAATCGTAAATTTATTCCAACCTAATTGTCCTGAAATCAACGCCCATAAAACTCCGAGAGCCATAGCGATGATAATTTTCCAATGCAATGCCATTTTTTTCATGCTCGAAATTAATTATTAATAATTGTAAACAATAAATTTACCTTCAAATTTGAGTCATATTCTTCACAAAGAGAAGATAGATGAAAAATAATTTTCAATTTGTCATCAGAATATTGCTTTTTTAAATATTATTCGTAACATTGTCGCGTCGAAATACTTTTGACAATTCCGAAAATATTTTTCTAATTTTTAGAATCACCCCTGATTAGTTCATTTATTTATTCTCTATGGATTTAAAAGAGTTGGAGGGCAAGAAGCTCCCTGATTTGCGTGAGATTGCCAAAGAAGCTGGTATAACGCGTGTAGAAAGCTTTAAAAAAGCTGACCTTATTAACCTTATTATTGATGGATTTTCCGTTTCCCAAAAAGATCAAACCCCTTTAAAAGAAGTGGCTTCGTCTAATGAAGGAAAGCGGAAAAGAGTCCGTGTTATTGTGAAAAAAGAAGCGCCAAGTTTATTCAGTAATTCAGGTGATGAAAAAGAAGCCGTAAAATCAAAAACTGTTGAACCTAAAACTGTTGAACCTATAGTTGAAGAAGAAAAACAACCTCAACAAGATTTGCCAAAGGAGATTTTAAAACCAAAAACAGAGAAAGGTAATATTTTACTTCAATCGGCTTTAAAAGCTAAAGAGGCTCTCGAAAAAGGGGAAACTCCTCCTAATAAAGTCAATATAGAGAATTCAACCGAGGTTGAAAAAAGTATAAAAAAAGAAGAAGCTGAAGCAAACGATACGGGTAGACAAAATCCAAATCGACCAAATAAAATTGATCGACAAACGAGACAACCAAATCCAAGAGCCGATAGAAACAACCCAAATCATCCAAACAATCGTTCTAGCGATGGGAACAGTAATGGAAATGGAAATGGAAATAACAATAGAAATGATCAACGTCAATCGCAAAAAGATGACGATGCATTTGATTTAGTTGGTATCGTTTCGGCTGAAGGTGTTTTAGAAGAAATTCAAGACGGATACGGATTTTTACGTTCGTCAGATTACAATTATTTGCCATCTCCTGATGATGTTTATGTTTCTCTAAGCCAAATCAAACTTTTCGGCTTAAAAACTGGAGATACGGTTAAAGGAACTATACGTCCGCCGCGCGAAGGTGAAAAATTCTTTCCATTGGTGAAGGTTGAAAGCATAAATGGTCGTCACCCTTCTTATATACGAGATCGAGTTCCTTTTCAATACCTGACTCCATTATTCCCAGATGAAAAATTCAAATTGACAGGCCATGAAAATGAGAGCATGTCAACGAGAATTATGGATCTTTTTGCACCTATCGGTAAAGGTCAACGTGGAATGATTGTTGCACAACCAAAAACGGGTAAAACCATGTTGTTGAAGGATGTTGCTAACGCTATTGCCGCTAATCATCCTGAAACTTACCTTATTGTTCTATTAATTGATGAGCGCCCTGAAGAGGTGACGGACATGGCAAGAAGTGTACGTGCAGAAGTAATTGCATCAACATTTGACGAACCTGCTGATCGACATGTAAAAGTCGCCAATATGGTTTTGGAAAAAGCAAAACGCATGGTTGAATGTGGTCATGACGTTTGTATCCTTTTGGACTCAATTACGCGTTTGGCTCGTGCCTACAATACTGTTTCACCAGCATCAGGCAAAGTGCTTTCTGGTGGTGTCGATGCAAATGCCTTACATAAACCTAAGCGTTTCTTTGGTGCAGCTCGAAAAATTGAAAATGGAGGTTCACTGTCTATTATCGCGACAGCTTTAACTGAAACCGGTTCCAAAATGGACGAAGTAATCTTCGAAGAATTTAAAGGAACAGGTAATATGGAATTGCAATTGGATCGAAAGATTTCAAATCGCAGAATTTATCCAGCAATCGATATTTTGGCCTCTGGTACACGACGCGAAGATTTATTATTAGGAAAAGAAGCACTTCAACGTATTTGGGTGTTGCGGAAGTTCCTTGCAGATATGAATCCAATCGAAGCTATGGAGTTTGTTAAAAACCAAATGAACGGAACACGTTCAAATGAGGAGTTTTTAGCTTCAATGAATAGTTAATTTATGAATAGCCCTTTAAAAATAGGAATTGGTTTTGGTGTCGGGTGGTGTTTGGTGAAATATATTTCATTTTTAATAAACCCACTTCCAGACAACATTTTACCAACAGTATTGTTGAATATTTTGTTTTTGTTGACAGCTATTGCTTTAGCTTTATATCAAATTAAACGAAATCAAGCTGAAGAAGACTCGGCATTGGGAGACATTAAAAACGGTTTAAAAGCTGGTCTTCCTTACACCGTTCTCGTGGCATCGTTTCTATACTTATTTTATGGGACAATAAATCCCGAATTCAATCAAAAACAAATTGAAAAAACAAATGCAAGAATTGAAAAGGATTTCAATAATCCGATTGAATATGAAACATTAAAAAAATCAAATCCAACTTTTGAAGTAATGACAAAAGAGGAATTGAAGATACAAATGAAAAAAGGTCCTCAAACGTTTTATACACCAGGAATAACCATGACAGTTTCTCTATTGGCCATGCTCCTTTTATCTACCCTTTACAGTATATTGGTTTCGGTAATTTATCGAAGGATTGTTTTCCGTCATTAGCTAAGAAAATAATTTTTTTTAAACAGCCATTCTGGAGATATCTCAACGTACTGCTTATCGTTATTTTATTCCCCCCGAAAAAGGCTGCGAATATCAGTTTACTTTTAATACCGAGGAACCTTTACTGATTAAGCAGTCTTTTTAAGTTTTAACACTAACTGATTTAAACTTTGGTACAGCTCCTCTAGTGAGCTAATAATAAAATACTTTTCTTGTATAATGTCTGTATAGAATTCACATTCCATAACTTCCATAATGTCGTATTTATGGAGTATTACTGTGGTGTCGAAAACATGGTTTGTTTCTCCAAAAGACGAAGCAATACCAGCTCCATAAACCTTGAGTTCTCCTTTTTCTTTTATGAGTCCAAATTCTATGGCAAACCAGTAAATACGCTGTAATTTTAGCACCATTTCTTCGTCTCCTTTGTACTGTTGTCCAATTTGCCCAAAAGCCTGTGCAAATTTAGAAAAGGTTGGATTTAAGAGTAGAGGTATATGTCCGAATATATCGTGAAACATATCTGGTTCTTCTAAGTAATCTACCTGCTCTCGGGTTCTTAACCAGGTAGAAGAGCAGAATTTCTTTTCTGCAAGTAAATCAAAAAACGCCTCTACCGGAATAAGACCTGGAACAACATGGATTTCCCAGCCAGTTTGAGTCTTAAAAAAAGCATTCATCTGCTTAAAATCCGGAATTGCTGTTGCATTTAAATACGGCGCTAGTAATTGTAAACACTTATTATAGTCCTTACTTCCTTTGTTTACCAAGTTTTCTTTCTGTCGATTAAAAAGTAGTTTCCATACCTCTTGGTCTTCCTTGCTGTAATTTTCGTAGTTCTGTTTCATGCTATTTTTTGACTAAAAAAAACACCCATTTCCTAACGGAAATGGGTGTTGGTTATAAATTATATATACTACCAATTCATCCTATTCCTTATGGAGTGGGATAAAAATAATAGGGTTACCCCTTTAAGCCACATTGCATTTAATTGATTTATAGGTCATTGGAGGATTGGAAATCATTCTGTTTAGCAGTTTTTCTAGAATCGTAGTTCTGAAATTCAAGCGATTGAATCTAAAGAAATATTCTTGAATGTATTGATTTATATAGCTTTCATGGCAATAGGAGTGCACTCCTCTTAGCCAATTTTT
>Ga0209702_10000814_pt1 | contig 64276 bp, 45 predicted proteins | sample FRY01_FD_187210 | JGI IMG/M metagenome (GOLD analysis project Ga0209702, IMG submission 187210) | Freshwater microbial communities from Lake Fryxell liftoff mats and glacier meltwater in Antarctica - FRY-01 (SPAdes) (version 2) | ecosystem: Environmental > Aquatic > Freshwater > Ice > Glacier... | reverse complement strand
CATCACATTTCACCACAATCACTTTCATGCCTGCCATAACGGCACTTGCAGGATTGGTTCCGTGAGCGGAAGCAGGAATCAAAGACACCTTTCTGTGTGCATCTCCCCTACTCTTATGGTATTGATCGATAACCATCAGACCGGCATATTCGCCTTGAGCGCCTGAATTTGGTTGGAACGAAACGGCTTCAAAGCCAGTGATCTCGCAAAGCGATTTCTCCAATTCGTTGAAAACGATTTGATAGCCTTTGGTCTGATACAAGGGCACAAACGGATGAATGTTTGCGAACTCTGGCAAACTGATTGGATACAACTCGCTGGCCGCATTCAATTTCATGGTGCAAGAACCAAGCGAAATCATTGAATGAACCAAGGAAATATCCTTGTTCTCCAATCGCTTGATGTAGCGCATCATTTCCGTTTCTGAATGATAGGAATTGAAGGTAGGATGTGTGAGAAATTCTTCTGTGCGAAGAAATTCTGCCGAAAGTGTAGATGAATTAGCACTCAATTCTTCCGATTTCACATAAACCGGATCTCGCTTAGCAATGCTTGAAAACACTTCCAAAATTTTCTGCAACTGGCCAAGATTGGTGGTTTCATCCAAAGAAATTCCCAACGAACGATTGTCGATGTAACGGAAATTGATTTGCTCTGCCTCGGCCAATTCTCTAATCTCCGTTACGTTTACTCCAGATGGCGGAACAACTTGAATCGTGTCGAAGTAGTTGCTTGATTTAACCTCGTACCCAATCGACTTCAGTTTTGAAGTTAAAACAGTTGTTTTACGATGAATATTTGTGGCAATATCTTTCAACCCTTTTGGTCCGTGATACACGGCATACATGCTTGCCATAATGGCCAAAAGCGCCTGAGCGGTACAAATGTTTGAAGTTGCTTTATCACGCCTAATGTGCTGCTCTCGTGTTTGCAACGCCATTCTCAAAGCCGGATTTCCCTGAGAATCGACCGAAACACCGATTATTCTTCCCGGAATGTTGCGCTTAAATTCATCACGTGTGGCGAAGAAAGCTGCGTGTGGCCCTCCGTATCCCAACGGAACTCCAAAACGCTGTGTGTTTCCAACCACTACATCTGCTCCCCACGAGCCTGGGCTTTTCAAAAGAACTAGACTCATCAAATCAGCTGCAACAGCAACCGCTGCTCCAACTCCATGGGCTTTCTCCACAAATTTGCTGAGGTCGTTTACCTCGCCATTCACGGCAGGATATTGAAGTAAGGCACCAAAAAACTCATCAGAAAGATGAACATCATTGTAATCGCCAATAATCAACTCTATTCCCAATGGAGCTGAACGTGTGTGTAACAAATCAATCGTCTGCGGAAAACAATCGGCCGAAACAAAGAATTTGCTTACTTCTTTTTTGGTTGCTTCGCGAGAGCGCGAATTGAACAGCATAATCATTGCTTCAGCTGCAGCAGTTGACTCATCCAAAAGCGAAGCATTCGCCAATTCCAACCCAGTAAGATCGCAAATCATCGTCTGAAAATTGAGCAAAGCCTCCAATCTTCCTTGGGCGATTTCTGCCTGATAAGGCGTGTAGGCTGTGTACCAACCCGGATTTTCCAACACATTCCGCTTGATTACATTCGGCACAACGGTGTCGTAATATCCAAGTCCGATGTACGTTTTGTATAATTTATTCTTGGCACCAATGGCTTTGATGTGCTCGGCATATTCAACCTCCGTCATTGCTTCTGGCAGGTCTAATTCCTTGTTCATTCTAATAGATGCAGGAACAGTTTTGCTAATTAATTCCTCCAAGCTTCCGACTCCAATGGTCAAAAGCATTTCTTGCAGGTCTTCTTCTCTAGTGCCGATGTGGCGGTTGACAAACGTGTCTTTATTCATGGGTGTTTTTCGTGAGGTCGCGCAAATTTACCACACCTTTTAAGTCAGAACGGTCATTTTTGTTCATTTTATGCACAGTTAACTGTATAAATTGCTGCGCTCAGAAAGACCGCACACTTTCCATTTGGATATATTTGAAATCTCGTATGAACCAGACGCTTTTTCCTTTCATCATTTTCGTGTTCATCTGTTCGATGTTCGCAGAATCACGGGCGCAGGACAGGCTATTGATGAACAACGGGAAAATCAAGAAACTGAAAGGCGGAGTGGTGTACATTGATGACCGCTATATGTATATACAAACTGCTCAACAGCTCCAACTTATGCAGAATGATAGAACATCTGTAATTTGGGGAGAAGGCGAATGGCGTAATTACGGAAAACGAAAAGACCACAGCAGAGTCGTATCCATCACAAAGTCAGATGGTTCAGTAGCTACAGTACATGAATTCGATAAGCTGCTTTTGAACAATGGAAAATTCAAATTTCTGAAAGGCAAAGTGGTCTCTTACGATTACGGTGACATCTTCTATCAGAACACCCAACAGCGCGCCAAAATGGAACTCGATAGTGCCAAGCGCTCAACCAATCAGGCCGTAAGTCAATCATCAGAAAAGTGGCAACGCGCAAAGGAAAAGGATGCTAAAAAGCTTCGAATTAAAGAAGAAAGGCAACAGATAAAGTTGGATGGGCTGCGCAAGGATTTTGAAGCGGATGTGAAATACAAATTGGAAACTCTCTCTCCTGCTGATTTTGAAAAGTGGAAGAACAAGGAATTGGTAGCCATCAAAAAAATTGAGCTTCAGCGCGAATTGGCCAGCAAGTTGAAAGAAAAGAGCGCAGAGCTCGAAGCAGAAAAACTGGAAGCTTTCTATCGCAGCCGTTTTACCAAGAGCTTTTCGCGCAATCAGGTCTTCTCCATTCTCAGAGCAGATGGTCCTGAAGAGATTATTTACAACGCAGATACCCTCGGTTATTTTGCTGATGGCGAAGCCGAAGTGGAGTATGGCGTGGAGGAAATGCGGATGTACATTAAAGGAAGACAGGATGGCCGCAAACACAGTTTTCATGATGTGTATATTGGTGCTGGGGTCGGGCTTGCCTCTGCCCTACTTTTAACCTACACTTGGGATGCATTTTACGCACCCATTCCGCCAGCCATCTGCATTGCAGTAATGGCAGGACTCAGAAAAGTGAAGCCCAGTGCGAAATTGGAACTCACTCAGAATTTCCTAACCTCAGAAGCATATATGGACGGATATCACCGTTCGGCCAAAGGGCGTAAGATTTTTGCGTTCACCATGGGCGCAGTTGGCGGACTTGGAGTGGGAATCACCGTAGGAATGATCACCAATCCGTTGTTGCAAAAATCAACGCAATAACGCTTTTTACCTTATCAGTCAATTCGACATCGCTTAACTTCACCTTCCAATGAAAGGTGTTTTTTCTTATTTCGTTTACGGCAGCTGGTGGGTGGCGTTGTGCGCAGCGGCCATGGGGCTTCTTACTTGGTTGGAACTGACAGGTAGTTGGTGGAACACACCACTTTTCATCTTCATCCTTGGGTCAACCTTGGTTGTTTACAATCTAAATATGATAAGTGGATTGGATGAACTTCGGATAGGAGGGACCCAATCTGAACGTCATCACTGGTGTATGGACAATGAGAAGTTGATGAAATTGACCCTTCTGTTGGGGCTAGCACTTGCCGCAATTTCCATTTGGTTCTTGAAAAGCGTAATTTGGTGGTTGATGATTCCTTTAGGAGCTGTTGCAATGGCCTATACCGTGCCTCTTATCCGTAAAAATGCCAATGCCGTTCGACTGCGAGAAATTGGTCTGTGGAAGATTTTTCTCATTGCCTCCGTTTGGACAGGAATGACCGTCATTCTTCCCTCGGTTCACCTGTATGGATTTGAACAACTCATCGAAGTTTTTAGTTGGGAACTGGCCATTGAACGCGGCATTTTTATCCTCGCCATCACCATTCCGTTTGATGTTCGTGATCTGGTGAACGATGCTAAGAAACGTGTGCGCACCATTCCATCAACCATTGGATGGAAACGCTCGGTTGCTATCGCGCAACTACTACTTGCCGTCTTTCTATTGTTGGTTTGGCTTCGGATTGGAACAGCGCATCCCTTTTTTTACGCCTATTTATTCAGTGCCATTCTCACGTTCATCTGCGTTTCGTTCGCCACGCCAAATCGCAGCGACTACTATTGCTCGTTTTGGGTAGAAGGAACAATGATGTTGCAGTTTGTCATTGTTCTAGTTATCTTGACAACCGCATCGTTCGCTTAACGTCTTCCCATCAAACCTCAGCACAATGAAAACCTTTTTCGCCTTTTCCATTTTATCATTTGTCTCAATCCAACTTTTCGCCCAAGGCAGCATTACATCCATCACAGTCGTTCCTGCAAACCCTACCGAACTGGACAATATTGAAATTCATGTTGAACTTGAATTCTCGAATTCCGGTTGCGCACCTGATTATCAGGGACATACAGTTAATGGCAATACTATCGATGCGAGTGCATTGCATTGCATGGGTATGCTGACCGCCATCTGCAATACCACTGATGTATTTCAGATTGGACAAATTCCAGCTGGGAATTACACTTTCGATTTCACTCTTTCGAGCGGATTCGGTGGTTCGGGATGTAGTCCTGGTTTTGTTCCTGACGATAATGATCAGTTTCAATTTATCGTAAGTGGAACCGTTGGCCTTGACGAGGTTTCTTTTAATGAATTCATCGCTTATCCGAATCCAACTACAAGTATGCTTTTCTTGAAAATGCCAAGTGCTGAACTCGGACAACTTACAACTATTTCAGGGAAAATTGTTGGTGAATTAGCTATTGGAGCCAAAGAAATTGACCTGAGCCAACTTCCATCAGGAGTTTACATTCTCACCATCGGAACGGCTCGCACGAGAGTGGTAAAGGACTAATTTTTAATCATCATCAGCCACGCCATACACCATTCTGAACGTGACGGGATAATGGTCTGAGAATACCGACCCGAACGAATTTACCCACGAACTGCTCGAAGCCGAATTCGGATTCTCTGCCGCCCATTGTGGATAATACTGACTGAAGAGATTGACCACCTGCATATCATAAACAAGGTCAAGGTCTCGCGAGGTGTATTCAGTAAAATACATCACGTGATCAAACGGTTTCTGATTGTCGGGATTTTTGGCCGAGGCCACATTAGTAGCCCGACATTCATCATTCAACGATTGCCAATGCACAGGAAGAACGGTGGCGAATTCGCTGCTACTCTGAATGTTCATATCGCCCACAATCAGAAAATCTTTTTCGTTGTTCCATTGAGAATTGGCGTAAGTAACAATTGCGTTTAGTTCATTCTGTCGCTTCAGCATCGCACCTTCATCAGAAGCCAAATGCACATTAATCACGCTGAAATCCAAGGTATTATCAACCGTGCTGAACTGAAACCGATATGGAACACGGTCAAAAGTGCTATTCAAAACAAGCGGTGATGAGATGAATTCGCAGCGGCTCGAATCAACGCGTAGCACGCCATCTCGGTAGAATACTACGAACCATTCAGACTGCGAAGAACCGCTGTGGTTCTTGTTCTTCCCTGTGTCTTCATTCGAAAGGAAGGAACGAAAACCATTATCGCTCATCAGGTCAAAAAATGCTGCCGACTCTGCATCACCTTCATACGCTTTGCCTCCAGGATAAAATCCGTCATAGGGAGGAGCTACCAGTTCCTGCACAATTACAAGATCGTACGGCATCAACATAGCCACCAACTTCCGGTTTTCCTTGCTTTTTGATGAGCCTAGCCATTTGATATTGAACGAACACGCACTGAATAATTTCGGTTCTGCAGATTCCGCGCTACCCCACCAAGCAGGATCCTCAGCAGATATTCTGATCAGATTCCGATATACATATCCGCTTTCACCACTTTTGGCAACCACAGGGAAATAACCCAGCGTGTCTGAAGTTAGAAGCACCTTCAACTCATCTCCCTTCACCATTTTCTTGAATGATGGACTAGCTGTATTCGGCTCAGCCCTCAGATTAGCATTCCGCAAAACGGTGGCTGTTTGAGCGTCCATATTTATTGAGAACAACAGAAAAAAAAGCAGGATAAAGGATGAAATGCAGCAATCCAGCAGATCAGGATTTTTTGGATCTTTCATGGTTTTGCAGTTTTCCGCACCGCATATTTCAGCAGAAATTGTTCTGCATCAAGCACTTCCAATTCAGAAAAATGGAAATCGTTCCGGTCGTAAGTCACAATGCTTTTACACTCAGCACGGAGCGCAGAATAATACTGCAGCCCGTCTTCCACATCATCAATCTTCTTATTCAGAGCCGCCTCCTTCGTCATTGCTTCATCAATTGTTGTGATTCGCAATTTGTCAAGCAGAATGGAGATTTTCTTCTTTGCCAGTTTACGCCCGTTCTTCTTCTCAGCAAAATAGGCCGCAATGGCAATGCAAATGGGAGATGTAAAAACCTCAAAACGTGGGTCGTCACACAGACTCAGCATTCTCGAACAGGCCGTCAGACGTGGATATTCGTTACAAAGCACCGTTACCAGAATATTGGCATCGAGGAAAACGCGCACCTTACTTTCTTGAGCGATATTCGGACTTCCGATCTTTAGAACTGCGTGGCTTGCGAACGTATTCGACCTCGCCTTCGCTGACCATGTTTACCCAATCTGAGACAGGGAGTTCATCCAAAGAATAGGAATTGGCTGAAGTGGCCTTACTGAGAAGAAACTCTGTTAGACGCGACAGACTGATATTATTGGCTGCCGCAAACTGCTTTGCCTGAGCAATTATTTGGTCGTCAAAACTGAGTGTGATTTTGGCATCCATAACTCTTTCTCTATCTATACGACAAATATATTTATTTATTACGTAAACTATATCAAAAACTTTTCACCCTGGATTTAAAGCAACATCCAAAGAAAGGTTGATGATTCGTGCAGCCTCGGCTATTTCCTCATCCGAATGAGCGGCACTTACAAAACCAACTTCGTAGCCAGAAGGGCCTATGTAAAAGCCATTGTTCAACAGCGAATGGTAGAATTTGCGATAGATATTCATGCTTTCGGGGTCAATTTCTGAGGAAGTTCTAATGCTTGGTCGTTCTGTAAAGGCAATCCAATAAACAGACCCAATGGAAAACATTTTCACTTTATATTCTTTGTGCTCAATGTGTTCTATTACCGAAGAAACTAAATTTTTGGTTTTTCTTTCAAGTTCTGCGTAAAAACCTGGTTCAAGAAGTTGTTCAACGGCTGCTTTTCCAGCGGCCATAGCAACTGGATTCCCACTCAAAGTTCCGGCCTGATAAACAGGACCAAGTGGAGCAATGGAATTCATGATTTTTTCGCTTGAAGCAAAGGCACCAACGGGCATTCCGCCACCTATAATTTTACCTAAAGTGATGATGTCTGGTTTGATGTCGTAAAGACCAGTTGCACCTTCAAATCCAACTCTAAAACCGCTAATTACCTCATCAAAAATGAGCAATGCGTTTTCGTCTGAACAGATTTCGCGCAGTGCCCGAAGGAATTTCCCATCCTGCAAAAGCAATCCGTTGTTGGCTGGAATTGGCTCAATGATAATTGCAGCAATCTCGTCTTTAAACATCACAAAAGCGTCTTTAACCGCTTCAATATCATTCAAAGCAATGACAATGGTTTCGTCCACAAAACTTTTCGGCACTCCAGCAGAGCTCGAATTCCCGAATGTGACCAGTCCCGAACCCGCTTTCACCAAAAGTGAATCTACGTGTCCGTGATAGCAACCTTCAAACTTGATGAGTTTGTCTCTGCCTGTATAACCACGCGCCAAACGAATGGCACTCATCACGGCTTCCGTACCTGAACTCACAAATCGGATGCGTTCAACATAACTATGGTTGCTAAGAATCAAATCGGCCAATTCGTTTTCCTGAACGGTTGGTGCGCCAAACGATGTTCCTTCTTTTACAGCAGCAATAATTGCATTCTCCACTTTCTCATTGGCATGACCCAAGATGAGCGGCCCCCAACTTGCACAGAAATCAATATATTCGTTTCCATCAGCATCCCAAACGCGGCTTCCTTTTCCTTTTGTGATGAAACGAGGCTTTCCGCCAACGCTTCCAAAAGCCCGTACTGGACTATTTACTCCACCCGGAAAAAGATTTTTCGCCTTTTCGAATAGTTGTTCCGATTTGTTTGTGTTCATCTATCTGGTTTGAGGCCGTAAAGGTCGTTCATCCAAACCACAAGCGGAAATCCGTGTTCAGCACCCATATTTGACAAAACTTAATTTTGCACCCATGGTTAAAACCCGAATAAAGAAGTGGATTACACATCCGTTGACTAATTTTTTAGGTCGGTCGTCAACCAGCGGAATCATACTTTTTGCCTCTGCCATCTGTGCATTGATACTGGCAAATTCTCCATGGGCTGAAGATTACCATTACCTATGGCATCAGTATTTCACCATCGGTTTCGATGATTTCTCCATCCGAAAAACACTGCACCATTGGATCAATGACGGACTGATGGCGGTCTTCTTCTTTTTGATTGGCCTTGAACTGAAACGCGAAATAATGGCCGGTGAGCTCAGCACGCCCAAAGACGCCATTCTTCCTGTGGCCGCGGGTATCGGAGGCATGCTTTTTCCTGCACTCATCTATTTAGCTTTCAATCCGGCTGGACTAGCCAAAGATGGTTGGGGAATTCCGATGGCGACAGACATTGCCTTTGCATTAGGTATCCTTTTTCTGCTCGGGAAACGTGTTCCGTTGAGCCTGAAGGTTTTTCTTACCGCATTAGCTATTGCCGATGACATTGGGGCGGTGCTTGTGATTGCGTTCTTCTACACATCAAGCATTGACCTTGTAAACCTTGGGGTGGGAGTTGGCTTCATAGCCTTGCTCGTTTGCTCAAATCTTCTTGGCGTGAGAAACACTTTTTGGTTCGGCCTACTAGGTATCGGTGGTCTATGGACTGCTTTTCTCATGTCTGGAATCCATGCCACCATTGCGGCAGTTCTGGCTGCATTTACTATTCCTGCAAATGTTAAAATCTCCGACTCTCAGTTCGTAACCAATATTCGATCTTTACTAAGCAGGTTTGAAAATGCCAATAAGAATGATGTTACCCTGGTAACGCCTGAGCAATTGCATATTCTTGAGGATGTACGCCACGTGGCAAAACAGGCCCTTACACCCTTACAGCGACTGGAATACATCATGCATCCGATGGTGGCATTTGTGGTGATGCCCGTTTTCGCATTTGCAAATGCGGGGATCACATTCCCACCCGACATGTTCAATCTCTTTCTAAGCCCCATCACGCTTGGAGTAATATTCGGACTGCTGGGCGGAAAGGTCATTGGCGTATTCGGTATGACCTGGGTTATGGTAAAACTAGGCTGGGCAACACTTCCCAAAGGCACACGCTGGGTTCATATTTTAGGGGTTGGCATGTTGGCAAGTGTTGGTTTCACCATGTCGTTATTCATTACAGATCTTGCCTTTGAAACCAAAGAGTTTGACCTACAGGCAAAACTGGGTATTCTCACGGCCTCATTGATTGGTGGAATTCTTGGGTATTTCATTCTGAGAAAAACATTAGACATGCCTGAAGATGACGACAACTAGAATAGCTGTTTTACTGCCTCGTTGTTTTTGAACCTGCCGCTGCAGATTCATAAAAGTGCATGCATCAGTAAGTACGCGGCTGCTCCGGACTTTCGGGCCTTATCAGCAAGAACCTTATCGTTGTAACGGGTAAGAGTTTCCTTCAAGGCGATTGCACCGCCTCCAACGGACGGTGCGGTGTCTCCAACTTTTGGCGCGGTGTATTCAGCGAATCATATTATGTGCATTCATCGAATTACCGACATTTGCCGCATGCAGTTCGAAAATTCCTTAGCTTTTGCACAACAGTTGGATGCTAGTGATCCGCTGAAGGATTACCGTAATCGTTTTCATCACCCAAAATTGAATGGCTTACCAGCCACTTATTTCTGTGGGAATTCGTTGGGATTGGAACCGAAAACAGCCAAAGAATTCGTTAATCAGGAGTTGGACGATTGGGCCGAATTTGCGGTTGAAGGACACTTCCACGCCAAAACACCTTGGTTCAGTTATCAAGATATTTTCCCAGAACAACTCAGCAAATTGGTTGGCGCCTTACCAAAGGAAGTGACCGTGATGAACGGACTTACTGTAAACCTTCATCTGTTGATGGTATCTTTCTACCAGCCAAGAGGAAAACGCTACAAGATTATTTGCGAAGCGAAGGCTTTCCCAAGTGATCAATACGCTCTAGAAAGTCAGGTAAAGCACCATGGTTATGAACCAGAAGATGCCATCTTAGAAATTGCTCCAAGAAAAGGCGAAGACCTGATTAGAGAAGAAGATATTCTAAAAGCCATTGAAGAAACAGGCGATGAATTGGCGCTGGTCATGTTCGGTGGCGTGAATTACTACACAGGACAGGTTTTCGATATGAAAGTCATTACCGAAGCGAGCCATAATGTTGGCGCGCAAGTCGGTTTTGATTTGGCTCACGGAGCTGGAAATATCGAACTCAAACTACACGAGTGGGACGTTGATTTTGCCTGCTGGTGCAGTTACAAGTACTTGAATTCAGGCCCTGGAAATGTGTCAGGAATGTTTGTTCATGAAAGGCATTGCAACAATCCCGAACTGAACCGTTTTGCAGGTTGGTGGGGAAACGACCCTGACCAACGATTCAAAATGCAGGCTGGATTTGTTCCTGCTGAAGGAGCAAGAGGTTGGCAGGTGAGTAACGTTCCCGTTTTTGGAATGGCGGTTCATAAATCGGCATTAGATATTCATGCCGAAGTTGGAATGGAAAAGCTTCGTGAGAAAAGCCTCAAACTGACGGGATATTTGGAATTCCTTTTGGATGATTTGAACTCGAAAGACGTTCGCATCATCACACCAAGAGACCCCGAAAAGCGTGGCTGTCAGATTTCCATTTATGTGGATAATGATGCCAAAAAATTGCATCAGGCATTATTAGATGCAGGTGTAATTACCGATTACCGCGAACCGAATGTGATCCGCTTGGCGCCTGTTCCGCTCTATAATTCGTTTGAAGATGTTTGGACTTTCGTTAATATTCTCCGACAACATTTAATGTAGGGGCGTATGGAAATACGCCCTTTTTGCATGACGTGTGGAAACACGCCCTTTTACATAAATGCTTTGTGTCTTTTGTAAAAACTTTGCAAACTCTTCGGTTGAGATAATTTCATTATCTGTATTCAAAATAGAAAATGTAAGAGGTTTGTGAGTAAGTAAGTTATGAGTTTATTTTTCCATAAATTTGTTACTCACAAGTTGCTTACATGAAAGAAGAAGATTCGCCATTCAAGTTTGGGAAGGTTGTACATGGAGAGCAGTTCTCTAATAGGAGCAAAGAACGCAACCGACTAAAAACCAACTACAAGAGCGGGCTGAATACCATTCTTATTTCGCCACGCAGATGGGGAAAATCATCGTTGATTAAAGAAGTGGCATCTGAATACAGCTCAAACTCCAAAACACGGTTCTGTTTTATGGATTTGATGAGCATTAGAACCGAAGAAGAGTTTTATACCATGTTTGCAAAAGCAGTTATTTCTGCCACCTCCAGCAAAATGGAAGAAGTGATGAATAACGCCAAGGAATTCTTGGTCAATATCGCACCAACTATTTCCATCAGCCCTACGCCCGAAAGCAATTTTGACATCGGTTTTAATGTAGAACAGATGAAAATGAATTACCAAGATGTGTTGGAACTTCCCGAACGCATTGCCAAGAAAAAGAACATCAATCTCATTGTTTGTATCGATGAATTTCAGAGTTTGGCAAACGTGCAGCATTCCAAGGCATTGCAAGGAAAATTGCGCTCGGTTTGGCAACATCATCAGCACGCCACGTATTGCCTTTATGGCAGCAAGCGGCACTTATTGCTCCATATTTTCAATAGCAGAAGTATGCCATTTTACAAGTTTGGCGATGTGATGTTTCTGGAAAAAATATCGAAAGAACATCTTACCGCTTTCGTTATAAAACGGTTTGTTGATACGAAAAAGAAAATAGAACCAGACGTTGCTGAAAACCTTGTACTTGCCATGCAATGCCATCCGTATTATGTGCAACAATTGGCACATATTACGTGGGTAAACACCAAGAAAACGGCCAACGCAGAAACGTTAGAACTTGCGCAGAAACTTCTACTAGAACAGAACGATATTTTCTATCAACGCGAGTTTGAGAATCTGAGCGACACGCAGATTGAATTTGTGAAAGCACTCGTAAGTGGCGAAACCCGCTTTTCGAGCCAAAAAGCATTGAAAAAATATAATCTCGGTTCATCTAGCAATGTGGTTCAGATAAAAAATGCGCTAGAAAAGAAAGAAATCATTGACCTATTTCAAGAAAAAATTGAACTGATGGATCCAGGATTTGAACTTTGGTTTAAAGAGCGGATATGTAATTTACCGTAGGGGCGTATGGAAATACGCCCTTTTGCATGACGTATAAATATGCACCCGAATTTCCAATATTCATGCTTAAAACGGAAAATGTAAGAAGTTTGTGAGTAAGGATGTTCTTACATTTTTAGGCAGCATCCTTTTTACTGAAGGAGGAGATATATTTCTTTAGCACCTCTGCTTGCGTTATGGTCAATTCCTTTGGGCTCACGCTTTGTTTAAACTTCTCTAGCCCGTAACTTTCTATTAAGCGACCGAAGGAAGAGTTTAGAAAAGAAGAAGATGTGATGGAACTGTCTTTGAAGGAAAGTATCACCTTCTCGTTTTTCAAGAATACACTTATGAGTGCAGCATACAGTTTTTCACCTTCTGTATTGGTGTACGTCTCGCTTACGATATTCTTTAAATACAGTATCATACCGCAAAGATACTAATTGGCCCATTCCCAATCGTCATCAACAAGTTTATGCTCATGTAGGTTGTCCACTCGAATATCCAATTCAACGATAGTTCCCTGAAATCCTACAATCGGATTATCATAATAACTGTTTTTTGAAGGCTCACCTTTCATCAAAATCCCATTTGTCACAATTTTCCAAACTGTATCATTGGCACGCGCAAAAGAATTCAAATTATCCAATCCTTTGCCCATGTTGTGCGGGCTTGACTTGACAGTTCGATTTTCCTCAAGTGCCCACTTCACACATTCCTTTTCACCCAGTTCAATCTTATTCTCCCGCTTCAAATAATTCTTTACTGAGTTTGGGATTACAATACCTAAATCGGATACAGCGACACGGATAATGTTGAATAGAGGATAATACTCACAAAAAACATAAGCGTCAATTTTTGAATTGGAATGATCATATACGTTATTGATAAGTTCAGAAAGACAATGATTCAGCATTTGCAGATCTTTTCCAAGGCAAATATTTTTCATATACGCTTCGGTGGCATCAACATAAGCATACATCGTTTCTCTATCAACTCGCCTTATCGGCATGGCGGTTTGGCTTGATATACTATCAATAGTTGCTGGAGAGTGCACGTTGGAATTGCAGAATTCACTTAAACCGATATCCTCTACATAAGTTCTTATATGCTCCTCAACTGATAATGTTATTTCACCTCCTATGGATTGCAACCAAATGGCAAATTGCGTAATAATCAGAATGTCCATTGGGTGCAATTCGGACAGATACAGATCCATCCTAACATGAATACCTGATTCTCCTCTTGAAATAATATCATACGCTTTCGCAAAATCAATCTGTGAGCGTATGATAACGGTCTCATCGTTTTTCTTCTTCATCTTTACCACCCCTTTTTATCAAACACAAAAAGTACCAATAGAATTTGACACTTGAATTCTCATATCAAACCAAATTATTAGAAGCTGGTTGCGATGAAGCAGGCCGTGGCTGTTTGGCCGGTCCAGTCGTTGCCGCAGCCGTTATCCTCAACCCGAAAAAACCTATAATTGGTCTGAATGATAGCAAGAAGATTAACGAGAAAAATCGCGAATTGCTACGACCCGAAATTGAAGCTAAAGCATTGGCGTGGGCGGTTGGAATTGTGACCAATGTTGAAATTGACGAAATCGATATTCTGAAAGGGAGTTTTCTCGCTATGCACAGGGCGTTGGATCAACTCAAAATCCGACCTCAACTCATTATTGTAGATGGCAACCGTTTTATTCCATACAAGAAAGTGCCACACGAAACCATTGTGAAAGGCGATGGCAAATACCAAAACATTGCCGCTGCTTCCATTTTGGCAAAGACCCATCGGGATGAAATTATGCGCCTATTGCATCTTCAATACCCACATTTTGGCTGGGATAGGAACAAAGGTTACCCAACCAAAGAACACCGGTCGGGAATAGAAAGACATGGCCCCACAGAATGGCACCGAATGACTTTCCAACTGCTTCCACTAGAAACACCTATTAAAGACATATAGAAAATGCTGAAGAAAATTGCTCTCAGTTTGGCGCTAGTAGTAGCTCTACTTGTTGCTGTCGTTTCCATCTACGCTTACTCATCAGTAGTTGAGTTTACGGAGGAGCAGGAAAGCGAAATAGAAGCTGCAATTGAGAAACCAGTAGAAAGGCAAGTTGGCGAAGAAGGTTATGCTCAAAATGGCGCTACCAAAATCTGGTATGACGTACAAAACCCAAAAGATTCCGTGCGTGGAAGCATCATTCTTATTATGGGTTTATCTGCCGATGCCTTGGCTTGGCCTAGCTATTTCATGGATGGTTTTCGGGATGCCGGATATCAAGTAATCCGCTTAGACAACCGTGGCGTTGGGATGACAGATTGGGATGATTTTGACCCTGAAAACCCGTATACACTTTCGGATATGGCTGATGATGTGCTGGCCGTTTTAGACACCCTTGGAATTGAAAAAGCTCACATTGCAGGAGTTTCCATGGGCGGAATGATTGGTCAAACGCTGTGCCTAGAACATCCTGAACGGGCTCTTAGTCTCACATCAATCATGTCAACAGCTTGGGTTAGCGACAAGGAACTTCCTGGGGTGAATTACGCACTCTTTGCAGATATTGGGGTAAACACATTCAAATACGGACTAAGTGAGAATGAAGTTGACGCTGTAAAAATGAGTCTCGCAATTAGGATTTTATTGATGGGTAGCGATAAATTCGAACTTGATATTGAGCCAATTACACACCGAACCCTCTACAATGTAAGAGAACGAAACGGCTACAACCGTCAATCAGGAAGACAGCAAACTACAGCAATCGAAATATCTGGTTCTCGGATTGAAGCCTTGAAAACATTGAGCGTTCCCACGCTTGTAATTCATGGAAAAACCGACCCGCTCATTCCGTTCGAGCATGGCGTAAAAACCGCAGAATTGATTCCGAATGCCCAAACACTTTGGATGGATGGATTGGGGCACATTATCTCTGAAATGCACTCTGAAATTATTGTTCCAAGAATGATTGAGTTTATGAATGCACCAAACGCCCCTGAGAAATGAAATTGATTCCATCATCAGTCATTTTTCTACTCTCGATTTTCTCAGCAATTGGGCAGGAAAATGGTGCGTACACCATTTTCGATTCTAAAGGAAAGAAGGTGAAGTATTCCAAAATGCTGAAGACACTAGATGCATCTCAGATTATTCTTTTTGGAGAATATCACGACAATCCAATTTCGCATTGGTTGCAGTTTGAGGTAACATCAGCATTGCTAAAAGACAATCAATTGGTGCTCGGGGCAGAAATGTTCGAAGCCGACAATCAAGGCGAGTTAAATCAATATCTGGCAGGAGAAATTGATGCACAAGCTTTGGACACACTTGCGCGATTGTGGCCTAATTTCAAAACAGATTACAAGCCGCTGGTTGACATCGCCAAAGACAACAAATTGAAATTCGTGGCAACTAATATTCCACGAAGGTATGCCAGCATGGTTTTTAAAGGTGGTTTTGAAGCACTCGACACCTTATCAGAAGAAGAAAAATCGTGGGTGGCCCCGCTGCCAATTGCATACGATTCGGAGCTCCCAGGCTATATAGAAATGCTGGCCATGATGGGCGGACATGGAGGCGAAAATCTCCCAAAGGCGCAAGCGGCAAAAGATGCCACCATGGCACATTTTATTTTAGCAAATTACACATCCAAACAGACTTTTATCCATTTCAACGGGGCGTATCATTCCAATAATTATGAAGGCATTCTTTGGTATTTGAAACAGGCGCAACCTGAACTCAATTACGCAACCATTTCAACCGTTTCTCAGGCCGATATTTCTAAACTGGAAGCTGAGAACAAGGGAATTGCCGATTTCATTATTTGTGTGGATGAGAATATGACTTCTACTCATTAGTTAGTGGTTATCGGTTATTGGATCTAATCGGTGAAAAATCGCGTTTAGTTTGACACTTCTTCATTTGTCTAAAGATTAAATTTGGATATGAATAAACTGCTCCTCTCTCTTTTGGTTCTAGCTTTTGCTGCTTCCAGCTTTGCCCAAAATATGCTCCAACCATCATTGCACGATATTTCTGTTGCTCCCCAATGGGCACAGATGATGTATGCCGAAAACCCAAATGTATTTTCGGTGGATAAGGCGTTTCGCGAGTATTATCGCGAACATGATTTTAAGAAAAGCTATCACACGCAGTACTATAAAAGATGGAGGCGAGCGGCAGATTCGTATGTAAATGTGGCTGGCTTTGTAGAAATGCCCACAGAGCAAGAAGCACTTCGAGTTTATGAAGAAATGTTGTCGGAAACTGGAGCTGGAAATCGTGCCGGAAACTGGTCGTTGGTTGGGCCAATGATTGCTTACAACACGGCTGGAAATCCTACGGCTCATCAATCTAATATGTACGCCATAGACCAAGCACCGTCCAATTCAAACGTTCTTTATTCTGGTTCTGAAACGGGCGAATGTTATCGGAGTGATGATGGCGGAAATTCATGGAACAACGTGAGTTTGAATGACCCATTGGATGGCGCGGTGCGTTCTATCGACATTCATCCTACAGATCCGAACACGGTCTATATCGGTTCGGGAAGCCGCGTTTACAAATCGACCAATGGTGGCGGCACTTGGAACGAAGTGCTCTACGAATGGCAGCTCAATGCCAACGAAATTCTCATCAATCCATCTAACCCAAATATTATTTTGGTTGCGGCCAATAGTGGTGTTTTTCGCACTACGAATGGCGGAACAAATTGGACAGAAATTTACACGGAAGCTGGTTGGGACTTAAAGACCAATACTGCTGACCCGAACACGGTTTATATGCTAAAACACAGCAATGCACTCAATATCTGTCAATTCTTGCGTTCGACTGATGCTGGTGCCAATTTCGCGGTACAATCCAGCGGTTGGTTTACATCTTCAGACCCAGATAGAAATGACGGTGGCGGCAGATTGGCCGCGAGCGATGCTAACTCCAACTATGTTTACGCGTATCTGATTGGTGAGGCAAAAGCTGATGATACGGGTTACATCGGGCTTTGGAAAAGTACCGATGGCGGCTCTACTTGGACACTTCCGAACGGCCCAGCGGGCGGCCCGTATGATGCAGACCACATGAATCTCGCCATTGGAACCGTAACCTGGCAATACCATCAGGGCTACTACAATTGTGCGCTAATGGCATCCAACACCGACCCTGAGCAAATTCGGTTGGGAGGTTTGAACCTGTATGGTTCGGATGATGGCGGAGCAACTTTTTACGCCTTGGCAGGATATGTTGGTGGGCCGTACAGCATACATGTCGATATGCAGGATTTTCGCAACATTGGCAACACCACTTGGCTTACTACTGACGGAGGAATTTACCGTTCGACCGATTTCTTTAACTCAGCCAATTTTGAACCTAGGATGTACGGTATTCACAGTTCCGATTATTGGGGGTTTGGAAGTGGCTGGAACGAGGATGTGCTCATTGGTGGATTGTATCATAACGGAAATCTTTCTTACCACGAGAATTATGGCGCTGGAAATTTCCTTCAATTGGGAGGTGGCGAACCAGCCAGCGGTTATGTAAATCAGGGTGAAAACCGCAGGGTTTATTCGTCTGACATCAACGGAAAAATAATGCCTGAGAATATTGGCGACCCTGTTCAGAATGTAGGTTTTGGCATTGACCCAAACGAGCGTTATTGGGCTGCCGAATCAACAGAATTGGAGTTTGACCCACGTTGCTATTCCATCGCTTACACAGGCAAAGACCATCAACTTTGGAGAACAAATGACAAGGGAACAACTTTCACCTTATTCAAGGAATTTGGTTCGGATGTGGATAACCGTGTTACCTATATCGAGCAATCGTGGTCTAACCCTGATGTGATGTACGTGTGTCAGCAAAACGTGAATCCATCATCAAGCGGAACGCTTTGGAAAACGGTGGATGCAGGACAGAATTGGAGTTCAATTGCCCTTCCAAGTGTGAGTAATAGCCGGAAAATGTTAATCCAAGTGGATCCGACCAATCATCAGAAAGTATGGATTGCATTTGAAAGCACAGGAAACGGACAGCGCGTTTACAAATCGGTAAATGGTGGCGGAAGTTGGACCAATCTCACCACTTCGATATTAAATGGAAACGCTCCGCATTCGCTCAATTTAATTGGAGGCACCGATGGTGGTATTTATCTCGCTACACAAAACACCATTTTCTACCGAAACAACACGATGAATGATTGGGTTGATTTTGGAGATGGATTACCAGTCTCCATCAGCACGTGTATTGCCCGACCTTTCTACCGAGACGGAAAATTGCGCATTGCATCCTATGGAAAAGGAATTTGGGAAAGCAGTTTGCAAGAACAACCAACCGTTCCGATTGCGCAAATTATGGTCGATAAAATGGAAACGCTGCAGCACTGCGAGCAGGATGTGTTTCATTATGTGGATCATTCGATGCTCAATCACGCAAATGCTACGTGGGAATGGACGTTTGAAGGCGGAACTCCATCAACAGCAAATACTTGGAATGCAGATGTTACCTATGCCAACCCGGGCAATTATCTCACCATTCTAAAAGTAACTGATGGCGATGGCGATTTTGACATTGATTCGCTGTATATCACCATTCAAGCGTACCAACCGCTGGCTATACTAAACGAATCGTTTGAATCGGCTTTTCCGCCCGCAGGATTTGAGATTAAAAACGCGGATGAGGACATTACGTGGGAACAGGAAACGGATTTTGGAGCCTATGGCACGAGCAATCAGTGCATGAAAATTCGTGGGTTCGATTATTGGCCAGGCGGAGATGAAGATGATGCCATCGTAAGCATGGACATGACCTATTTGCAAGATGCGGAACTCACGTTTGACGTGGCGTACGCTCGCTATGCGGTCAATTATACCGATTCGTTAGAGGTATTGATCTCTACCGATTGTGGCGCCAATTACACCAGCGTTTATTATAAAGGAGGTTCTACTTTGGCAACTGCGCCCGATTTTTCGGCTTCGCCCTTCGTGCCTGCGGCAAATGAATGGCGAACGGAAACAATCAATTTAGCATCCTACTTAGGAAATGGCGATGTGCTGATTGCATTCAGAAGCCACACGGGTTGGGGTCAGAACGTGTATGTTGACAACATCAATCTTACAGCAACAAACGTGGTTGGGGTTGAAGATGAAACAGAAGAAACATTCCTCTCTGTTTACCCGAATCCAATTGCGAAAGATGGCATACTTCATCTCCACTCCAACCTGAATGAGCAAATCTCGGTTGACATTTATTCATCCGAAGGAAAAAGAATTTACCGCAAAAACCATGACCCGATGGCAGACATTTCGCTTTCTGAAATGGCGGCTGGAACTTATATCTACGTGCTATCATCCAGCAAACTCATTAAAAAAGGGGTGTTGGTAGTTCAGTAGAATCGGCTCGTTTTCGGCTTTATTCTGTCCTATCTTCGCCTTGATGATAAAGGCAGAAAACATCACAAAACGTTATGGAGAACTTGAGGTGCTGAAAGGCGTGAGCCTTGAGATTGCCGAAGGTGAAATTGTAAGTATCGTAGGTGCCTCGGGCGCTGGAAAATCCACCTTGCTCCATATCATCGGAACGTTGGACAAACCTGATTCAGGAACGCTTTCCATCAAAGGAATCGAGGTTGGGAATCTGAAGGATAAGAAGCTATCTGAATTTCGTAATCGTGCCATTGGTTTTGTGTTCCAGTTCCATCATCTGCTGCCCGAATTCACCGCTTTGGAGAATGTGTGCATTCCTGCTTTTATTGCTGGAAAAAGCCAAGCTGAAGCCGAGGCAAAGGCCAAGGAACTACTTGCATTTTTGGGATTGACTGAAAGAATCAACCACAAACCATCGGAGCTATCAGGTGGAGAACAACAGCGCGTGGCGGTTGCAAGAGCCTTGGTCAATCAGCCAGCAGTTGTTTTGGCTGATGAGCCTTCAGGAAACTTGGACAGTAAGTCTGCCAAGGAACTGCATCAGATGTTCTTTGACCTGAGAACGAAATTCAATCAGACATTCGTAATTGTGACGCACAACGAAGAATTGGCCAACATGGCCGACCGCAAATTGGAAATGAAGGATGGACAAATCATTTAAGTGCAAGTTTCCGAATACTAAATTTGCAATTATCGGGTTCTTTACTCAACACAAACCGATTTCGTGAAAAAGGTCATTATTGCCATCATTTCTGTTCTAATCATCGCGCTTGTCGCAGGCGGTTTGTATTGGAAATCGCTGCAACAAACGCCTTCGTCTTCAGATCCGATTGATGCCATTCCGGTATCGGCCACGCTTGTTGTAAGCTATCCGAATCTGACAAAGACTTGGGATACATTCCAAGAACAGGATTATTACAATCTGCTTGCTACCATAAAACAATTGGAAATTTTCTTTGCTCCGAACATGATGATTGATTCGCTCATGCGCTATGATGAGGAAATCAAGAATGCGCTTGCAGATGCCACACTTTGGTCTTCTTACCATGCTAAATCGCGCGATTCGTTGGATTTTTTCCATGTGATAAAACCATCAAATGGTGGAACAAACCGTGTGATTGACGCATTCAAAAAGTCTCTTACGAAAACTGGAGTTGTTAGCGAACAGAGACTGGGAGAGACCACGGTGATTAAGGTGGTGTTCAAAAATCCGTATGCAATATCCTATTTCACAACTGAAAATGAACTCATTCTTTCGAGCTCCGACATTGCTCTGTTGAAAACAGCTATTGCCCAATTGCGTAGTGGGAAATCGCTCAAGAATGATGCAGATTTCACAAACGCCATTGATGCTGCTGGCAAGAATGTGGATGCCAACATTTTTGTGAACTTCAAAAAAATGCCAGCCTATCTGAAAGGCATTCTCAAACCCGGAATTGGCAGTCTGCAATCAATAATTGGGAATTTTGCATCGTGGATGGAACTGGATATGAACATGAAATCGGATGGATTTATGTTCAATGGTTTTTCATATACCAACGATACGTTGCCACACTATCTTGGTCTGTTTTTGAACCAAAAACCACAGAGCATCACATTTCCAGACGTGCTTCCATCAAACACGGCCTCCTTCCTGTTTTTCGGTATTAGCAATGCCATTTCTTTTTCGAGCGATTACCGAGCACTGCTTCAGGAAAACGGAAAACTGAATATGTTGGACGCAGAACTCGACAGCATCAATAGTTTGTACGAAATAGACCTTGAGCAGAGTTTGTTGGGTTGGATTGGCAATTCGTTTGGGTTATGTATTACCGAGCCACAGCAAGAATCTTTTGCCGATAAGAGTTACTTGGTATTCGAAACAAAATCGCCCGATTTGGCCGAAAAACTATTAAACGACCTTTCTTCTGCGCTTACCGTTCAAAATAAAATGGTTGCGAAAACCCTAGATGTAAATGGCACAACCATCCATCAATTACCTATGAACGGCATGGTAGAAAAGCTACTTGGGGACGAGTTTGCCGCATACAAAAACCCGTTTTACGTTATTCTTGAAAACCACGTTGTGTTCGGAATCAGTTCAGAAGCGCTGGTCAGTTATATTCAATATGTGCAGGCAGACCGAACTTTGGCAAAGGAACTTGCTTACTCCCGTTTTGCCGAAAACTTGGGCTCAACCTTTAACATTTTCTCGTATCATCAAATTAGACGGTCGAAGAAAATTCTAAACTCATACCTCAACCATGAGGCGCAAAATATGTTGGAGGCCAATCCAGAACTTACGCAAGATTTTGAAGCGTTGGGCGGACAAATCACATCAACCGGAAGTTCATTCTACTCCAGCATATTCGTTAAGTACAATCCGAATTCTGAAGCAACCGAAGAAACGACTTGGAAAGCGAAAATTTCGGGAAAAGCGATAAGTAATCCGTTGTTTGTGAAGAATCATTTGAGTCGTGAACCAGAGGTTTTAGTCCAGGATGAGAGCAACGCTTTGTATCTTTTCAATAAGGCCGGACAGCAATTGTTCAAAGCTGAAATTGCCGAAAAGATTGAAAGTGTACCCGTGCAGGTTGATGCATTTAAAAACGGAGCGCTCCAATACATTTTCAACACCAAGAGTTTTATTTATCTCATTGATAGGGATGGAAATCCAGTTGATGGATACCCAGTCAAACTCAAAGCAGCCGCACAAACCAACCTTGCTGTATTGGATTACGACAACGACAAGGAATATCGCTTGCTAATAACTTGCAACAACAAGCACATTTACAATTACGACATCAAGGGAAAGCCAGTAAGTGGTTGGCGCCACAACAGTGCTTCAGACCTTACGGTACATCCATTCACGCATCTGCTTGTTTCCAAAAAGGACTATTTGATTACGGGAGAAAGCAACGGAAAAATTCATCTGCTTGACCGAACAGGCAAAAACCGAGTACCCGTAAAAGACCGCGTGGAGCCATCGGCAAACAACCATCTACAGGTTTTCAACTCAACTGAATCTGCATTTACTGGCATTTACATTACCAGCAAGGAAGGCAAGATTTATCGTATTTCGTTGGATGGAAAAGTGGGACCCATGGATCTAGGGAAATTCAGTCCAGAACACCATTTCTTAGTTTCCGATTTGGATAAGGATGGCAAACCAGAGTTCATCTTTTCTGACTTGAACATGCTTCAAGTTTTCAACTACAAAAAGCAAAAGGTGTTTGAAAAACGTCTCGACCCTTCTGCAACCGTTCCATTTCTCATTGACCTCGGAGAAGGTGGGCTTGGCATTGGTTTTTGCTTCAAAGACCCCGAACAATTAGTGCTTTATGGCGCAAAAGGCGAGATGAAAGAAGGATTTCCATTGAGCGGAAAATCAGCATTTGACATTTTTAAAACGGATACAGATTTGCTCGTTGTAAGCTTGGAAACTGACACTACACTTACAATACAATACCTTCGCTAGATATAAAGTGCCTATTTTAGCGTTCTACTCGAAACCAACCATCATGAGAAATTTTGCCTCACGCAGCATTGCTATGCTTTTCGTCTTTTGTGGAATACTAGTCAGCCTTTCGGGCTGCTACAAGGAAACATTTGATCTTGATCGCATGCGAGAAGATATGATAACATGGGAGCCAGACATTGCGTTCCCGCTCGTATTCTCAATCCTCGATGCAGAGGAGATTATCAGCATGTCAGATTCTACCAACATCTATCAGTATGACAGCGATAATTTCATCACCCTCATTTACCGCAAGCGAATCTTTTCACAAACGGTAAACGATTTTTTCCAGTTGCCACAGAATCAGACACTGAATAGCAATATGAACCTGAACGCAATTGAGATTACTCAGTTTACAGCCAACGGAAGCGTTCAAACCGCCTTAAATACAGGAATGACTTTTGGAATAACCGGCCCAGGAGGTTCTCAGTTGGATAAGGTCATCTACCAAAGTGGAATGATGAACATCGCTTTCACGAGCAATTTTGAGCACAGCGGCAATCTTTTAGTATCCGTTCCTGAGTTACGTTTAAATGGAGTGCCTTTTTCGCAGGCCTTCCCCATCAATTATCAAGGCGGAGCCGTAAGTTTTGATATATCTATTCCGCTTGCTGGTTACGAAATAGATCTTAACAATGGCAGTGGCCCAAATACCATCCCAATCGACTATACGCTAACGCTCAACCAAGGGAATGGAGCAGTTCCAACGGCAACAAATCAAGTTCAGATTAACCATTCGTTCGAGAATATGAGAATGGCTTTTGCCGATGGCGATTTCGGGAATTTCAGCCTTGTTATTGATCCCGCGCAAGTTGATCTGGATGTGGTTCAAAGCGAACATTCAGGCTCACTTTATTTTGAAGATCCGAAGCTGAAATTAAAGATCAAGAACACTATTGGGGCGCAAATGCTTGTAACCATTAACCAACTCTATGCAACTGGTGATCTAGGACAAACAAACATTACCATTTCGGCATTGATTCCCGGAAATCAGTTCCTGATACCTGCAGCGCCATCCGTTGGAGATTCGGCTCAGTTAGAATACCTCTTTACTCGGAACAACAGCAACATTAAGGATATTGTGAATGATAAATACGGCACATTGCACCATGATTTTTCTGCCATTGTCAACCCGAACGGCCCTGCATACAATTTTGCGCAGGCCAACAGTTCTGTTGAAGTTGTGGCTGATGTAGAACTTCCTTTCTGGGGATTTTCCAATCATTTCACCATCATCGACACGGTTAAAATTTCGTTAGACGATGTAAATACGCTTGCTGATAATGTAGAAAAAGGACTTCTTCGGATAAATACTGTTAGCCATTTCCCGATTGATGGATTACTAAAGGTTTACTTTGCAGATGAAAATTATTTCCTGATAGACTCTATACTCACCGATGGTTCTTACATCATCCGTTCTGGCACAGTAAATGCCGATGGGAAAACCATTTCAGCTACACAAACCAATAACGATGTTGAGCTTGACCGTCAACGAATTGACCATCTTTTCGACTCAAAATATCTCATCATCTCTTCTGACATTACCTCTACAGACGATGCAGGACGCAACATCAAACTTTACGTAGAAGACAATATTGAAGTTCACATTGGACTCCGTTTAAAACTCAAGGCTGACCCTACCATCATTGATGAGTTTTAAGAACTGAACTAAGCAACGACCAGACCAACCAACCAACCATGGCGTATTCTACCTTAAAAAAAAGTATTTCTTTCTTGGCGATGATCATCCTTGTGGTGTGCTCATTTCAAGCAAAAGCGCAGTACGATTTTACCATGCAGGGAATGACCCTCGTTCCGCAGCGCATGTACATTAACCCTGCTTTTGTACCTGACAGTAAATGGCATATCGGGATTCCAGCGCTTTCTAGTAATCACATTACGATGGGTTATAGCGGTCATACCTATTCTCAATTGATAAAGAGAGATGCGAACGACTCGCTTTACATTGATTTGCAGAATACCCTTGACAAAATGGGCAAGACAAATTATCTATCGGTAAATGCCAAGATTGACCTACTCTCCTTCAGTTTTACGTTTGGCCCACAGCAAAACAACTTCATTTATGTGAATGTGAGCCAGCGAATTGCCAGTAGAATGGCGCTGCCAAAGTCGCTACTCAACTTTATTTGGAAAGGAAATGGAGCCTATTTAGGCGAAACCATCGACCTCAAGAGAATGAATGCAGACGCATCTGTTTACACCGAATATGGAGTAAGTTATGCGCGAAAATTGCTCGATAATAAACTTAGAGTGGGCATTACGGTAAAGTATTTAAACGGGCAAACGAACATTTCAACAGAAAACCGCGGACTTTCACTCTACACAGACCCGAACAACTACAACATCACGGCCAAGGCCGATGTGACTTTGAATTCTGCTGGTCTGCTCGGTGATTTTGGCAATATTGGCAATGACATTTCGTATAAATCATTCCTAACCGGAAACCACGGTTTTGCCTTCAATATTGGAGCCCATTATTTGATTGACGATAAGTGGGAAGTGGCCGCAAGTGCTAACGATTTGGGCATGATTTTTTGGAAAGACAATACGCACAATAATACTATAGGCAACTCTGATTTTACGTATCGAGGATTAGATCTTGCGCAATACCTTACCCAACCAGACAGTGCCAATGTATTTGCAGAGTTTTTAGATACGCTTGAAGCTGCTTTTCCGCTGACCGAAACAGAAAACAACTACAGCACAAGTCTTAGTTCGCAGATTTATGTAAGCGGTGCGTATAATTTCACTGAGAAAGATAGACTTGGGTTAGACTTTTATGGAGAGATATTCAAAACACATTTTGAGCCGGCAGTTGCCCTAAACTACACACACAAGTTCGGAACCATCTTCCATCTTTCTAGCAGTTACATGTACAATGCGAGAAGCTTCGCCAATTTCGGAGTTGGATTTGCACTTACCCTTGGGCCCGTGCAGTGGTATCTGGCTTTAGACAATATTTTGGCCCCAATCATTCCTCAGCATTCTCAAAATGCACACTTCCACAGTGGGCTAAACTTCGTGGTCAATTACAAGGATAAAGGCATCAAAGACCGCGATGGCGATGGCATTGCCGACAAGGTCGATAACTGCCCCGATCAGTTCGGACTGGAACTTTATCAAGGATGCCCTGACACGGATCTTGACAGCATTCCTGACCATGTTGACAACTGCCCAACCGAGGCTGGGCCGAAGTTGAACGGTGGCTGCCCGTGGGGCGATAAGGACGAAGATGGCCTGACCGATAATGTAGATGAATGCCCTGATGTTCCGGGACCAGAGGAGAACAAAGGTTGCCCGTGGGGCGATATTGATGCTGATGGTGTAACAGACAACATTGATGCTTGTCCAGAGATTGCCGGTCCAGCAGAAAATGATGGTTGCCCGTGGGGTGATAGAGATGAAGATGGCATTTTAGACAATGAGGATGATTGTCCGAATGAAGCCGGCCCAGTTGAGAATAAAGGTTGCCCGTGGGGAGACCGCGATGCGGATGGCGTACTCGATAATGTTGATAGATGCCCAGACGTTCCTGGCCCTGCTGACAATGGTGGCTGCCCTTATCAGGATACGGATGGTGATGGCGTGATTGACCTTGAAGACGAATGTCCACGTACGCCAGGGCCAGTAGAGAACAAAGGATGTCCGGTTATTGAGAAAGAAGAGCAAGAAGTTTTGAATACCGCCTTTGAAAATCTAGAATTTGAAACAGGCAGCGATGTAATTGCGGCATCTTCCTACGAATCGTTGGACAGATTGGCTGAGCTTCTTGTGAAGAAACCAGATTATCGTCTGCGCATTTCAGGACATACAGATAATGTTGGAAGCGATTCGAACAACATGGCTCTTTCAGAAAAACGTTCTAAAGCTGTTCCTAAATACCTAAAGAACAAAGGAGTAAACACCGATAAATTTATTGTAGAATGGTTCGGAGAAACCAAGCCTGCTTACCCGAACGACACAAAAGAAGGCCGAGCCAAGAACAGAAGGGTTGAAATGGAGGTTGTATTTGATTAAATACGAAAATTGAAACACGAAACAAAAAAGGATAAAATGAAAAAAATGAATTTGAAATATTGGATGATGTCAGTAGCTGTAATGAGCTTCTTGGCCGGCTGTGGAAGCAACGCGCATGATGCAGATCATGCAGAAGAAGCAACCGAAGAACACGCCCATGGCGACCACGATGGACACAATCACGGTGTTGAACCCGAAGGGATTGTGATACAGGATATTACCGATGGTCAAAGAGTTTTCTTTGCCAACCTGAAAGACGGACAAATCGTTACATCACCGCTAACCATTGAGTTTGGTGTAGAAGGAATGGAAGTTGTACCAGCTGGAGCGGTTACGGAGAACACAGGCCATCACCACTTACTCATTGACCACGATTTTAGCCCAGCAGGAATGGTTGTTCCGCCAGCAGATTCTACCATGCTGCATTTCGGCAAAGGACAACTTTCAACTACAATCAATCTTGCTCCAGGAAAGCACAAACTAACCATGCAATTTGCCAATGGCGTGCACATGAGCTATGGCGAGAAGATGAGCTCCACCATTACCGTTTCGGTTGAGGCTGCAGCAAAGCACATGGGAGATAAGAAGTAACCTAATCATTCCGTGATTAGAAGCCACTTTCGCGCTTGCGGGGGTGGCTTTTTGTTACCAGTAAGTTGTGCGTTTGGCATGGCCAAAGACATCATCAACTGGAAATTGACCCTCTTTGGAGTTGGAAATTCGCTAAAGGGGTGGTTTGTAAAAAACTGAGCTTTACTGATTAAGCGAAGCAAAAATCGGCCGCATCTTCTTAAACAACTGTTTGAAGATTTTCAACTGCTTATCGTAGAAGGCAAAGTTCTCCTTCTGAGGGTAGAACACCTTTCTCACCTTGAGTTTGGTTTTCATCTCGTCATAAGTCACTATTCCTAGGTTATTGAAGCACATGAAGGCAACGCCCTTTGTGTTTGCCTGTCGGGGTTCATCCATCAGATGCACGGGAATCTGCAAGGCATCGGCACATATCTGAGGAGCCGCTTCCCACATGGCACCGCCACCTGTAAAATTGACCTTCTTAATCTTGGCCTTCAGACTTTTTTCCTTGGTCTGCAGCACCCATTTAAAATTGAGTGCATACGACTCGAATATGGCGCGAATCATATCATCGCGTGTGTTCTCTGGACTTAAGTTGATGAAGCCTCCGCGCATGTTTACATCGGGCTCGGGAAACGTGGCCCCAAATATCCATGGTAAGAAAACAACACCATTACTTCCAACGGGCGACTTGGCGGCCATCTGATCTGCAATTTTCGCGTGGTGGTCGTCCGTTTCTTCATTGATTCTCGATAAGGAATCGTCAACGCGCAGAAAATTATTGAGCAGGTAATTGAGAGATTTGGCACCTGCACCCGGTTCGCCCACCATGATGTATTTATTGGGTACTGCACTACTTACAGAGTAGATGCCATTCAGAATATCGATGATGCGTGTATCTACCGCCACTCCGGTGTTGAGGGTTGTACCTATTTCAATAACGGTATCAAGGTGGTCAAAAGCGCCACCGCCAAGCATACAGGCCGTGGTATCCTGCATGCCCGAGAACACGCTCACAGTTGAGGAAATACCGAGGTAATCGATAACTTCTTTTGTGGGGCTTCCGAGGTCTGCGCCAACTGGTAGGATTTCAGGATACTTATCAATATCAAGCCCTAAATACTTGATCAGATTCTTGTTGTAGGTTCCTGTGCTCCAAGACGCCTTGCGAATCATGGTATAAGCAAAGCCGTTATTCTCGTTTGTTTGAAATTTACCTGTCAGCCTCAGACTGATAAAATCGGACGGTTCCAAAACCTTGTAGGTTTTCTTCCAAACCTCGGGCATTTCATTCTTGATTAGCAGCATGTGACTGCTGCCATCTACCCCAATCAGAATAGGCGGAATACCAACCGAATTAAGCCATCGCAACAGTTTGTAAATGTTGTAACCCATAATGGAGGGAAAACCGCCCATTGCTTTGCTGATGTGCTTGCTGGCACGAGAGTCTTCCCACATAATGCAGTTATGCACCGCATTGCCATCCTTATCAACAGGAATTGAACTGAAATACTGCGCGCAGTTGCCTATGGCCACAATGCGTTTGGCTGTGCCAGATTCGTCAATGACTTCTTTGGAAAGTTGCAGAATCTGAGTCCACCATTCCTCTGTATTCTGCTCTACTCCACCGCCCTTTACGTAGATACTCTTAAACATGCCAGACCGCGTGGCAAGAATTTCTCCTTTTTCATTTACAATGGAAACCTTAGGACCACTAGAACCGAGATCGATGGATAGAACACATTTTGAATTGGAATCGGACATTGATTAGGAGACAGGAGTTAGAAGATAGAAGTTAGAATGGATAAGTGCTTTGCGTTACATCGGTGTAAGCCGTAAGCATTGGCATGTACATAGATGGGTCGATTTCTTTTCCTGCTCCACCATACATGGCGGCAGATTTTGGTTCGCCTTTCTGTACTTTGGCATATTCTACTGCGGCTCTCAAGTCTCTATCAAATTCCTCTACGATATTTGGGTTGGTAATCTGAGGCCCTGTGATGCAGAAGTGAAATCCGTTCGGGTGTTGCTGACCGTTCATTCTCCAGTCTTTTGTTTTTAAATAATCATTTACATGATAAATATTGAATTCATCAGAACCAACGGCTGTCATGAATAAGGAATCTCCAAATAGTTTTAATTCAGGTATGGCACGCACTACGTTTTTCAAACGCAGATTCACATCAAAAATCTGCTTAGCGCGATTCATATAACCTTCTTTACCATAGTGCATCATTGCTGCCCATGTGGCGGCAAACAATCCTCCTGACTTACTGCCATTGAATCCGGTAGAAATGTAGACTCCACCCGGCCAATCTACCTCACCTGAGTATTGATAACGTCTCAGCTGTTCGTTGCTGAATAGCACGGTTGAAGTTCCCTTGAGCGCATAACCATACTTATGTGTGTCGGAAGAAATTGCTGTAACCCCCGGCAGACGAAAATCGAATACCGGACACTCAATTCCCAGCGGTTGAGCCCATGCTAATATGAATCCACCAAGACAACCGTCTACGTGCAGCCCAATTTTGTGTTTTACAGCAAGGTCAGAGAGTTTTTGAAGTGGGTCGATGATGCCGTGGCCGTAGTTCCCAGCCGAACCGATAACCATTACCGTGTTAGATGTTATTTTGCTTTCCATATCGGCCACATCAGCTTCAAAGTTCTCGTCAAGCTTGGCAACAACTGCTTTCATATTAAGATAGTGTGCCGCTTTAAAGAAAGCTGGATGCGCAGAAGTGGCAAGTACAATCTCAGGTTGTGTGATGTTTTTCTGATCTGCTCCCCATTCTCTATGCGCATACACAGATTGAAAAATGCTGTCGGTTCCGCCTGTTGTAAGTGAACCGCATGCTTTTTCATCTGGGTTCCGCTTATTCACCGCATCTCCATTGAAAACATCGAGAGTCATCGCAATAATTTCCCCCTCATACTTGGTAAGCGAAGGACACACATCTCTTTGAATAGAATTAACCTGTGAGTAATATCCGAAAGCCTCGTTCAAGAAATCGTAATGATCCTGATCGCCATGATAAAATGAGCCAGAGATTTTGCCGCCTTTCCATGGTGCACTTTCCAAGGTGTGCATTTCCTTAATCTGCCCGAGGATTTCTTCCTTAGACATCGACTTTTCGGGCATCTTGCTGTTCACAGCATACTTATCGCGATAAGGGAACAACGAATTCACCATCTCAGGGTCGTTTCGCATTTCGTTCATTATCAAATCAATCTTCTTATCATCATTCATGCTGCGTTGCACAGCCCTTGCTACCGATGGTAAATGTTTAATGATTTTCTTTTCTAGAAATTTCGCGATGCCCATTTGATGAATGTCAATTTAGTTGTGAAGGTAAATATAGAATCCAACGGCCGTAATGGCACAGTTGTTCTCAATAAAGCGAATTGTTAAAGAAGATTCCGCAATGACTCTGAGAAATTTGAAATCAGATAAGCGCGGTCTTCAGCGCGTAGCGAACGAGTTCCGTGGTGGAATTCACGCCTAGTTTCTTGAAGATGTTCTTGCGATGCGTGTTAATTGTATGCACGGATAAACACATTTTATCCGCCACTTCTCCCGCTGTCAGCCCTTGCGCAATGTATTCCACCACTTCAATTTCGCGCTGCGAAAGGACGGTCGGTGCGCAATCTTTTCCAGCACCTTCTTTCTTGGATTCGGTGACCACATCCAAAATGCGGTTGCAATAGAATTTATCACCTCTTGAAGTGGCTTTCACGGCATCCAGAATTTCAGCTTCGCTACATTCCTTGGAAAGAAGTCCTTTTATCGGTTGGCGAATGATGCGATTGACCGTGGCCGTATCGGTATGCGCAGAAATGACCAGAACATTTGTATCGGGTGCAACCCTAAAAACCTTCTGAAGGTCTTCGAATGAAATGTAATCAGCATGGTCGTAATCAAACACAAGCACATCCAGATTCTCTTTTAAAAGCTTGGGAATGTCCTTTCCTTCAGCACATTCTCCCACAACTTTAAGGTTTTTATCGTGCGAAAAAACATACTTCAGGCCCTCTCTCACCACAAAGTGGGCATCAGCTATTCCTACACGTATTTCCCTCATTATTTAGACAGATTCTAAACAAGCGCAAAGTACGGTGATTTGAATGAAAGCCGCAACTGGTTTTATAGAAGATTAAAACCAATCATTGAAATGTCATTTTATAATCTTCCAACACTTTTTGAGAGAATAAAAGTCTACTTTATGGACTCTTTAATGTCGATATTATAGACCATAGCGTTCGGTCTACAGACCACAGAACAGAGGCCGTGGACAATGGTCTGTGGTCTATAGACCTTAAAATCTGCCTTCGTGCTTATAAACTGCCACACATATTACAGCTTCCATTACGGAACGGTAAGCCCAACGCAACTGCTAGAAATTGCTATTCGCGCTGGTTCAAAGTCCGTTGCGTTGACCGATGTGAACAGTTCGGCTGCTTGTTTGGAGTTTCTGCGGCAGGCACGTGAGTTTGACATTCACCCAGTTGTTGGAGTTGATTTCAAAAAAGGAGCGCAGACCAAGTACGTAGCCTTGGCTCAGAACAATGACGGCTACAAGGAAATCAACAAGCATCTTTCGCAGCAGTTGATGGGAGCCTGCGCTGAGCGAAGTCGAAGTGGCGAAGATATTTCCCCCAATGAAGCGCCCGATTTCTCCCACGCTTACATCATTTATCCCTTATCGAATGCTCCAAAACGGAAATTGAAGGAGCATGAGTTCATTGGAATACGACCAACCGAATTGATGCGACTGCAACTTTCACCGTGGGCAAATCAGAGAGAAAAACTGGTGGCACTCCAACCAATGACCTTCCGAAGTAAGTACGATTACAATACGCATCGACTGCTACGTTCCATCGACCAGAATTGTCTGCTAAGCAAATTACCGCCAGACCAACAGACAACCGAAAAGGATACGTTTTGGAGTTGCGATATGCTGCGCAATGCGTTTGCCGAATTCCCACATATCCTTGCCAATACCGAGCGACTATTACATGATTGCAAGGTCAATTTTGAGTTCGGTAATTACAATGTATCGCATAATCAACATCACTTTCTTGGTTCATTTCAAGAGGATAAAGAACGGTTGGAACAGCTGTGCCAGCAGAATTTGAAATACCGTTACCCAAATCCGAACAAGACGGTTTTGGACCGTTTGAAGAAGGAATTGGACATCATTGAGCAGAAGAAGTTCTTCAGCTACTTTCTCATCAACCACAATATTGTTCAGTATGCCAAGCACAAGGGCTACTTCCATATTGGGCGCGGCAGTGGCGCCAATAGTATGGTGGCCTACATTATAGGTATCACCGATGTAGATCCGATTGAGCTTGATCTTTACTTCGAGCGCTTCATCAATCCATCACGGAAAAACCCGCCAGATTTTGACATTGATTTTTCGTGGCGCGACCGTGAAGATGTGACGCGCTACATTTTTGAACGCTTCCCCAAAGCTGCGTTGCAAGGCTCCTATTCCACTTTCAAAGACCGTTCGGTGAACCGAGAATTGGGAAAAGTGCTCGGCCTTGCTGCCGAAGAAATAGAGCGGCTCAACAGTCGCTATTTGGATGTGAATTCGCTCGACCATCTCTCAAAATTGGTATTGAAATACGGATTTCGAATTCAGGGTTTCCCAAACCACACCACGGTGCATTCTAGCGGCATACTCATTCCAGAACTTGACATTCATTCCTACAGCGCCACGTTTCTACCGCCCAAAGGTTTTCAGACCACGCAGTTTGATATGCACGTGGCGGAAGATGTGGGATTGCACAAATTCGACATTCTCGGTCAGCGCGGATTGGGCAAAATCAAGGATTCGATTTCCATCATCAAAACGAATCAAGGTATAGATGTTGACGTGCACGACATTCCACGTTTCAAGGAAGATGTGGCCATCAAAAAATTATTGAAACATGGCAAGACCGTGGGCGCTTTTTATGTGGAATCGCCTGCCATGCGGATGCTGCTTACCAAGCTAAAAGCCGAGGATTACAACCGTTTGGTGGCTGCCAGTTCCATCATCCGCCCGGGTGTTGCAAAAAGCGGTATGATGCGCGAATATATTCTCCGCTTTCAGGATGAGAAAAGACGCAAAGCAGCCGAAGCTGAACTGCCCGAGATGTACGCCATTCTACACGACACATTTGGAGTAATGGTGTACCAAGAAGATGTACTGAAAGTGGCTCACATGTTTGCAGGATTGACCTTAGAAGAAGCTGATGTGTTACGCAGAGGCATGTCGTGGAAATTCCGTGAGCGTAATGAATTCGGGAAAATCAAAGACCAGTTTTTTAATAACTGCATTGCAAAAGGTCATGCGCAGGAAACCATTCAGAAAATCTGGGAGCAGATTATGAGTTTCGGAAATTTTGCCTTTGCCAAAGGTCACTCGGCCAGTTATGCGGTGGAGAGTTTTCAGGCACTGTTTCTCAAAGCGCATTATCCGCTGGAATACATGGTTGCCACGGTGAATAACGGTGGTGGTTTTTATTCGCGCGAACTCTACCTCCACGAAGCCAAACTGCACGGAGCGAAAATCAATCTACCCTGCATAAACCATAGTAATGGTGGTGCAACCATCTTCGGAAAAGACATTTATGTTGGCCTTGGTATGGTGAATGGACTGGAACACGAAATGCTGAAAGAACTCATCAAGGAACGGCAGGAAAATGGTGCATTTCTAGATTTGCGCAATCTGGTAAAACGAACTCCCGTTTCCTTGGAACAGCTACGCATCCTTATTCGGATTGGAGCTCTTCGTTTTACAGGCTTGGACAAAAAAGCACTGCTTTGGGACGCGCATTTTCTACTGGGTCACACCAAAATTTCGCGGCCTGAGCAGAAGCTTTTTGATACTGAAGTGAAGGAATTCAAACTGCCCGAACTCTGGTATCATGAACTTGAAAACGCCTATGATGAAATGGAACTGTTAGGTTTTCCTGTCACGATTTCGCCTTTCGACCTCATTGACAGAACAGGTTTGCCCACCACAACCGCTTCAGAAATTCATCAACACATAAACGAAACGGTAGAGATTATTGGTTATCGCGTACACATCAGAGGTACGCACACCAGCAATGGACAGTACATGACCTTCGGCAACCTCATTGATTTGGAAGGACAATGGATTAATAGTGTTCAATTCCCGAATGTGGCTACGCGCTACCCATTTCGCGGGCCGGGTGTTTATAAATTACGCGGTAAAGTGACGGAGGAATTTGGTCACATCAGTCTGGAAACAAATTACGTAGAGCGTATTCCAAACATCAACATAGACACACCGAATACGAAAGTGGCGGATGGGGCGTTGGTGGCGTAGCTAAGCGAATCAAACAGACCGTCACCCTGAATTTATTTCAGGGTCTAAATAGATACTGAAACAAGTGCAGCATGACTGATTCTGGAATCAAAACAGGAAAGTGAAATGTGGTTTTAGTTTGTGCCGTTACCTGATTTCTTCTTTATCTCTTCCATCACGCCTCGCATCATTTCGGAGACCATGAGGTTCATTTCATCCTTGGACAGCGATGCTGAATAAGAATAAACTACATCCTCGGACGCTCTTATGGTAAAATCAAACCTGCCGAATTCAATAGCAACTACGCTTTCGACATCAAAATAATTACCTGTATCGCGTTTAAACGAAGAGTGATTGACGTGAATGGAAATAACATTTATTTCAGGTTCCCATTTTCCACCTTTATTCTGAATTTTCTGAATTTCAACAGGTTTTCCAGCATGAACATCCACCATCAAATTATTTAAAGAGGACAAATGACCACTCCAAGTGCTATTTATCCTACAGTCCATATCTGTTGTTGAAAAGAGGTTGGCGATTTTTCGATGCTTGGACTCAAATTGACTGAACAGATATGACAAGCTGTTCAAATAAATAATTGCTATTAAAACTGGAGATTTCATTAAAGGTTCTGATTCAGGGTTATCCTCAAATTCTCGCTTAAACAAATCAATCTCCTTATCAATATCCTCTGGTTCTTCAATGCTTTTTCCGGCAATAGCATCCAGTACCATTTGCTGGGAACGGATAAGTAAATCGGCTAGAAAATCAGAGAAGAGGTCAGAATTTCCGCCATACGCCTGAATATCACCTAAATAGCGGTTGTACTTTTCCTTTTCATCCGTTCTGATAATGATAGGCGGAAAGCCCAGCGAAATCAGAAACAAATTGGTCAGTAATCTCGCAGTCCTCCCATTTCCATCATAAAATGGATGAATGGTTACAAACCAGAGATGAAAGTTGCTGGCAACCTCAAGCGGATGTATTTCCTTCTTCCCCGCATTTAATCGGTCAATTTTGGCATTGAGAAAATTCAACAGGCTGTGCATTTCATCTGCAACTTCTCTATGCGACTTGAAATCGAAACGTTCTCCTTTGTAATTCAGAACGTAATTGTTCTTCGTTTTCCACTCACCTATTTCACTTCGCTTTTTCGGATTTTCCTCGTACATAATGGAACGATGAATGTCCTTCACGCGCTTTTCCGAAAGGCGGGACTCACCTCTACCAATTTTGAGAATTTCCCGAACAACATCATCATGACCACGCATTTCCGCTACATCCTTGTACGGCTTTCCACCAACGGTCAAGTTTCCAACCATCACGCTCCGCGTTTCTTCTTTGGTAAGCGTATTTCCTTCCATGGAATTGGAGTGGTAATTCCAATCTAGCCGAAATTTATAATTGATGCGCTTTTTCACCTCAACATCAAGTTCTCCTACAGCCAAAATTTCGGCTTGGAGTTCATCAATTCTATTGAGATTTACTTTAAGGGGCATAATTGTATTCTAACAGCGAAGTTAATGGATTGATTCACCACTTCACTTCAAGAATCGAGTAACTTAAACACTAATTATCCATTTATAAATTCTTGAAAAAAATAATTAGCACATGAACTTACCATGCATATTTAAAATTATGTTTTAAATTTGCATGGATGTTTTCACGAAGAGTTACTCAAAACGTGCTTAATGCACTAGAAAACCAAGATGCCGTTGCGCTTCTGGGGCCACGACAGGCTGGTAAAACAACCCTTGCCCATATTATCGGGCAGCAAACCCCATCCATCTACTTAGATCTGGAATCTTCAACTGACAGAAACAAACTCAGCGACCCAGAACTGTTTTTACGCCAACATGCCGATAAGCTGGTTATTCTAGATGAGATACATCGGATGCCCGAAATCTTTCAACCAATGCGAGGGTTAATAGATGAAGGGCGTAGAAACGGAAACAGAAATAAACGATTTCTAATTCTCGGCTCAGCCGCCATCGACCTTCTTCGACAATCTGGCGAAACACTGGCTGGTCGCATTTCATACATCCACATGCATCCGTTGGACGTGTTGGAAGTGGAGAACGATTTGGCATCTATGAACAAGCTGTGGCTGCGAGGCGGTTTTCCCGACAGTTATCTGGCAAAAACAGGTCAGCAGAGTTTTAATCTGAGGCGAAACTTCATCCGAACATACCTGGAAAGAGACGTACCGCAATTCGGCCCACGAATTCCTTCCGAAACACTTGAACGATTATGGACCATGCTGGCGCACACTCAAGGAACAATGCTAAACAGTTCACGTTTGGCTTCAGGTTTATCTGTGAGTTCGCCAACCGTTACAACCTATGTGGATCTGCTCTCCAATTTGCTCCTAGTGCGTAGGCTGATGCCATATCATAAGAACATTGGTAAACGACTTGTAAAATCGCCCAAAACCTACGTTAGAGACAGCGGCCTTTTACATGCTTTGCTGGGTATTCAAGATGCAAATACGCTTGCTGGACATCCAGTAGTAGGCTCTAGCTGGGAAGGGTTTGCAATTGAGAATATTTTGGCCGCAGCCCCAGAACACGCAAAAGCCAGCTTCTATAGAACTACTAATGGTGCAGAGATGGATCTTGTTCTAGAATTGGGCGGTTCGGATGGGATCTGGGCTATTGAAATAAAACGTGGGCTCTCGCCCCGCCCCGAAAGAGGTTTTTACAATGCGATGGAAGACATCAGGCCTGACAAAACCTTCGTTGTTTATTCCGGTGATGAGCAATATCCTATAGGTGCTGATGTGGAGGTAATCGGCCTTTTAGGGATGATGGAAAAACTTCAAGCCTTGAATTCTGAAAAATAGACCGCCCTTCTACTCGAATCCAGTATCGGAACCCTTGGCCAGTTGCTACACTTTCCTGAACAGACGTAACCACACAACGCTCCGCTCAAATCACAAAGCACTCGAAACTCAATTCAATCCAGCCTCCACCCAGTCCAAAGCTGGGTAGCCGAATTCTGGGTTGAACCAACGGTGCACGATTTTTCCGTTTTTGAAATACAGAAACGCTGGGAACGTCCCTTGACAAAGCTCACTGGAAGTTGCTGGGTCGGGAACCATAACGAACGGAAGCTCATCTACGCCCGTTTTCTTTTGGAAAGAAACAACGCTTGCCGAATCCTCGGTAAACACGAAAACGAGAACGTCCAATTTTGGAACGCGCTTCTTCATGAGCGCCAATTTTGAAATCGCAACCTCACAATGAGGGCAACCTGGGAGTGCCAAGCAAACAAGACCATCAAAATCAGCCTGGTTTTGATTGAGATAGTCTTCAATCGGAATTCCGGACGTTTCATCAGTCAGATTCATTCCTGTTTTCGTCCACTCAATATATGGTGGATTAACGATGAGATACCCACCGACACTCAATCCTAAAATCAAAAAACCAATCAAAAACTTGTAGCCGTTTGATAAACGAAGCATTGGCAAAACAATGGCAATCAAAGCAACGGTAAGAACCAAGAGCAAGCCTTTCGGAAAAAGATAGCTGGCCATCCATCCAAAATTCCAATTGGCAATTCCCAGATGGATTAAATAATCTGACCCGAGCGTAACGAAGCCAAGACCGACTGCTAATAAAAGTGCGATTACAATTCTGAGTGATTTCATGTGATATAGCTTCGATTACTGGATGCAATGTATATAAAATGGAAAGCCTTCCGACTTCTCTTTTGTCTTCCAGAAAACGTATGCGTGCATAATAGTTTTAAACATTTGGTATGCACGCATACTATTTTATACATTCGCAGAACCATGGCTGAAAAACGGCATTTGCGACCTGAGGAAAGTGTGTGTTTTACTACGAAAACCACGTGGCACGCCATTTCCAGACTTTACAATACCACGGGCGCACAGCACGATGTAAGTGCAGCTTCTGGTTTTGTTCTGCTGAACATTGACGTAGAAAACGGAACACCTGCCACCAAGATTGCGCCTGCCTTAGGAATGGAGCCTCGCAGCCTGACCCGTATGCTCAAGAGCATGGAAGACAAGGGCTACCTGCAACGGAAATCCGACCCAACCGATGGCCGCGTAATGCGAATTTTTCTGACCGATGAGGGCAAGAAAAAGCGCGAATTGGCTAAAATTGGTGTGGTAGCTTTCAACAAAGCCGTGAGAAATCTTGTTCCACCTGAGAAGTTGGATGTGTTCTTCGAAGTGGCCAATACAATCAATGAAATCATCGACAAGAAGTCGATATACGATAAAGTAAACATCAATCAATTAAAAATTTGAGAATTAACAATGATTATCAGATACCGTCACCCTGTCCGCCTCAGGCGAATCAGGGTCTAAACAGATGCTGAAACAAGTTCAGCATGACACATTCTGCTGATTTTGGGAACAAAAGTGGACAGTCATTCAACATGAATCAATAAGGAATTAATAAAAAACAAATGAAGAGAACTATCAAAAAAGTAGCAGTACTTGGTTCTGGCGTAATGGGCTCGCGGATTGCGTGCCATTTTGCGAATGTCGGCCTGGAAGTACTTTTGCTCGACATTGTGCCAAGAGAACCGAACGCTACAGAAGCGGCAAAAGGATTGACAACCGATCATCCTGCAGTGAGGAACAGAATTGTGAACGATGCACTGGCATTTGCCATCAAATCGAATCCAAATCCACTATACAAGAAGTCGTATGCGAACCGCATCAAGACCGGAAACTTTACAGATGATATGGCCAAAATTGCTGAGTGCGATTGGACCATTGAGGTCGTCATTGAGCGACTTGACATCAAGAAGCAAGTATTTGAGCAGGTTGAGAAATACCGCAAGCCAGGAACTCTTATCACTTCAAATACTTCAGGTATTCCAATCCATCAAATGTTGGAAGGAAGAAGCGAAGATTTCCAGAAGCATTTCTGCGGAACGCACTTCTTTAACCCACCACGTTATCTAAAATTGTTGGAGATTATCCCAACGGCTAAAACAGATCAAGCGGTGGTTGATTTCTTGATGGATTACGGTGATCGTTTCCTGGGAAAAACAATGGTTCTTTGTAAAGACACGCCTGCATTTATCGCTAACCGTGTTGGTGTGGCGAGTATTCAAGCACTTTTTCACTTGGTGGAAGAAATGGACCTTACTGTAACGGAGGTTGATAAGATGACTGGCCCGCTTTTAGGTCGTGCCAAGTCTGCAACTTTCAGAACATGCGATGTGGTTGGATTGGATACGCTGGTACTTGTTGCTGGTGGATTGAAAGCCAACTGCCCAAATGATGAGGCTCGCGCAACTTTCGAGATGCCAAGCTACATCTCTAAAATGACCGAAAAAGGCTGGTTGGGTTCCAAATCAGGACAAGGTTTTTTCAAGAAAGTTGGAAAAGACATCCTTGAGTTGAACCTTAAAACAATGGAATATCAGGAGCCTGCGAAAGTGGAGTTCCCAACATTGAAAGCAGCGAAAGCTGAAGACAACCTGAAAGCGCGAATGAAAATTCTTGCTGGCGGAACAGATAAAGCGGGCGAATTCTACAGAAAAGCGTTCTACGGATTGTTTCAATATGTATCGAATAGAATTCCTGAAATCACGGAAGACCTATATAAGATAGATGATGCACTTGGTGCCGGGTTCGGCTGGCAGTTGGGGCCATTCACAACTTGGGATGCGTTGGGAGTTACAGAAACTGCAAAACTAATGGAAGCCGCAGGAAAGAAACCTGCGCAGTGGGTTTACGACATGCTTGCGGCTGGTTGCAATACGTTCTATTCTGTAAAGGATGGAAAGAAATTGTACTACGACATTCCATCGAAATCGTACAAAGTTGTTCCCGGAACGGAAGATCTTATCATCTTGGATAACCTAAGGGATACAAAGGTGGTCTGGAGCAACAGCGGAGCAACCATTTTTGATATTGGCGATGGTGTTTTGAACTTGGAATTCCACACGAAGATGAACACCATCGGAAGTGAAATTTTGCAAGGAATCAACAAAGCAATCGATTTAGCCGAAGGCGATGCGAAATGGAAAGGCGTTGTAATTGCCAACAATGGCGACAACTTCTCTGCTGGAGCAAACCTTGGAATGATTTTCATGCTTGCTGCACAGCAGGAAGTGGAAGAATTGGATATGGCTGTTAAGGCTTTCCAAGACACGGTAATGAGAATTCGTTACTCGTCAATTCCTGTAGTTTCTGCACCTCACGGAATGACCTTGGGTGGCGGTTGCGAAATCTGCCTACACTCTGATAAAGTTATCGCGGCAGCAGAAACCTACATCGGACTTGTTGAGTTTGGAGCTGGAGTTATTCCTGCTGGAGCTGGATCGAAAGAAATGGCTTTGAGAGCTTCTGACGATTTCCAGAAAGACAACTTGGAGCTTCCAGCTTTGAGAGAGCGTTTCCTAACTGTTGGTATGGCGAAGGTTGCCACCTCAGCTGAAGAAGCATTCGAACTAGGCATCTTCCGTAAGGGAATTGATGAAGTGTGTGTGAGTTCGGAAAGACGCATTGCGCGAGCAAAACGTGCAGTAATTGAGCTTCATGAGCAGGGTTATTCTCAACCAGTTGAAAGAACAGATATTAAGGTGCTGGGCAAGAAAGGCCTTGGAATTTTCGTTGCAGGTGCAAGGAGCATGGAAAGCGCCAAGTACATTTCTGAACATGACAGAATTATTTCTGAAGAGTTCGGTTACGTTTTGGCAGGAGGCGACCTCTCAGCGGCAACAGAAGTTTCGGAACAATATCTGTTGAAACTGGAGCGGAAAGCATTCCTCAAATTGGCCATGACCAAAAAGTCGATGGAAAGGATGCAGAGTCTAGTTACCACAGGAAGACCATTAAGAAACTGATCCTTTCCTTTGCCAAATCAAAGGAAACAAATGCCTAAGCTACGTGTCAAATTCATTCTCATATTTCTGCTGTTCGCGGCTCCGTTGGTGCTCTTCGGTCAGTCTTCGGAACGACCAAAGTTTTCCCCTCGGAAAGACAAGCACAGAAACATTAAGGATGAATTTGACCGCAAGCAAGGACTTTGGAAACTCTATTCCGCTTCGCGATTGCTTATTGCCGAAATTGAATATCAAAACGACAAAAAGCATGGCAAATCCATTCGTTATTACCCTCACTCGGGCGAACTTATGGAGCAGGCCGAGTATTACGATGGAAAAAAACATGGCGAGTACAAGAAGTTCTTTTACACCGGCACTACCAAAATGGAGGGTGAGTATGACAAGAACAAGCGTACGGGTTACTGGGTCAAGTACTATCACAATACGGGCGAGGTCAGTTCAGAGGGAAATTACGAACGCGGGAAAAAGGAAGGAGATTGGAAATTCTACAACACTTTCGGAGACCTCAGCGGCATATTTACCTACAAGAACGACACGCTGATTGCAAAAGATGGAGTTTCGATTGAGGAACTTAAAAGACAAGAAGAACAAAAGAATCAAACGATAAACATTAAATAAAATGGACGCATATATAATTGCAGGATACAGATCAGCCATAGGAAAGGCACCAAGAGGAGTTTTTAGATTCACCCGCCCTGATGATCTGGCTGCTGAGGTCATTAAACATTTGGTGGCATCTGTACCCAATTTGGATAAAGACACAATTGACGATGTGATGGCAGGGTGCGCTACACCAGAGGCCGAACTCGGACTGAACATCGGTAGAATGATCTCTTTGATGGGATTGGATACCGTGAAAGTTCCAGGTGTCACCGTGAACAGATACTGTTCGTCAGGTTTGGAAACCATAGCCATGGCAGCAGCAAAAATCAATGCCGGCATGGCCGATTGCATCATCGCTGGTGGTGTAGAAACCATGAGCCCAATGCCATTTGGCGGATGGACTGTTACCCCGAACTATGAAGTTGCGAAGCACCATTCAGATTGGTACTGGGGAATGGGATTGACTGCCGAAGAAGTTGCGGAGAAGTACAACATCAGTCGCGAGGATCAGGATATTTTCTCCGTTCGTTCGCACGATAGAGCCTTGGCTGCTATCGCAAGCGGAAGATTCAAGGATGATATTGTTCCAATTACTGTTAACGAGGTTTATTTGGATGCAAGCGAGAAGCGTCAAGAACGTTCTTACGTGGTCGATACAGACGAAGGACCACGTAAAGGCACTTCGCTGGAAGCACTTGCCAACCTCCGCGCAGTTTTCAAAACAGGTGGTACTGTAACTGCTGGTAACTCTTCTCAAACTTCGGATGGTGCTGCTTTTGTCATGGTGGTGTCAGAAAAGAAATTAAAAGAGCTTGGCGTTGAACCAATTGCACGCGTGGTGAGTTATGCTGTGACCGGTTTGGAACCTCGTGAAATGGGCGTTGGTCCTATCACAGCCATTCCTGCTGCATTGAAGCAAGCTGGGTTGAAACAAGATCAAATGGACATCATCGAATTAAACGAAGCATTTGCTTCTCAATCGTTGGCTATTGTTCGCACACTTGGATTAGACGACACGAAAGTGAACGTGAACGGTGGAGCAATCGCGCTTGGTCACCCACTTGGATGTACTGGTGGAAAGTTGACTGTTCAGGTAATGAACGAATTGAAGAAAACAGGCGGTAAATACGGAATGGTAACCATGTGTGTGGGAACAGGACAAGGTGCTGCTGGAATTTTTGAGATGATGTAGACCGATTCGATGATGAGCTGATTTGACAATGATATAATGCTCATTTCAATTCCAACAGCTTTTCATCAAATCATCAAATTGACTAATTATCAAATTGACTAATTATCAAATAAATTTTTATCAAATGGATACACTAGAAAAAAAAGCACTCCAAGGTGGTGAGTGGCTGATTAGAGAAACCAATTTTCAAGACATCTTTACACCAGAAGAGTGGACAGAAGAGCAATTGATGATTGCGCAAACGTGTCGTGATTTCATCGCGCAAGAAGTATCTCCAAACTTGGATCGAATAGATTCAATGGAAGAAGGTTTGATGAAAGGCTTGATGGACAAAGCAGGTGAGCTTGGTCTTTTAGCCATCACAGTTCCCGAAGAATTTGGTGGAATGGGCGCAAGCTTCAACACAAGTTGTTTGGTAGCTGAGGCTACAGGTCATGGTCATTCATTCTCTGTGGCTATTTCGGCTCACACAGGAATCGGAACTTTGCCAATTCAGTACTACGGAAATGCAGATCAGCATGCTCGTTACTTGCCAGGTTTGGCTTCGGGAGCGTTGAAAGCTGCCTACGCCCTAACCGAGCCAAGTGCTGGTTCGGATGCAAACTCAGGAAAAACGAAGGCTGTTCTTTCTGAAGATGGAAAACACTACATCCTGAACGGACAGAAAATGTGGATTACAAATGCAGGTTTTGCAGATGTGTTCACCGTTTTCGCCAAAATTGATGACGACAAGAACCTTTCAGCTTTTATCGTTGATGGAGGTTCAGAAGGATTGACCTTAAACGCTGAGGAGAAAAAACTCGGCATCAAAGGTTCTTCAACCCGTCAGGTGTTCTTCAGTAACGTAAAAGTCCCTGTTGAGAATTTGCTTTCTACAAGAGGAAACGGATTCAAGATTGCTGTGAACATTCTAAACATTGGTCGTATCAAATTGGGCGCTGCCGGAATCGGTGGAGGAAAGCAAGCAATCACACAATCTGTAAATTATGCAAACGAGCGAGAGCAATTTGGTCGCCCCATTTCTAAGTATGGTGCCATTCAGCACAAATTGGCACAACAAGCCATTCTTACTTGGGTAAACGAATCTGCCACATACCGTGCGGGTCAGGACATCGAAAACTGTATTGATAGTTTCATTGCAGGAGGAATGACTCCTGAAATAGCGAAACTAAAAGGCGTTGAGTCATACGCGGTTGAATGTGCTATGCTGAAGGTTTTCGGTTCGGAAGCAATCGACTATATCGTTGACGAAGCAGTTCAGATTTATGGTGGAATGGGCTTTAGTGCCGAAGCACCCGTTGAGCGTGCGTATCGTGATGCTCGTATCAACAGAATCTTTGAAGGAACCAACGAGATTAACCGAATGCTCACAGTAAACATGCTGTTGCAAAAAGGTCTGAAAGACGAAATGGACCTGATGGGACCTGCGCAAAAAGTTGCCGGTGAATTGATGAGCATTCCTGAATTGGCAGAAGCTGACGATTCACTATTCGGAAAGGAAAAAGGCTACTTGGTGAACTTCAAGAAAGCGGCATTGATGGTTGCTGGTTCTGCGGTTCAGAAATTGAGCGCAAGTCTGGCAAAAGAGCAGGAAGTGCTGATGAATATAGCTGACATACTTATTGCTATTTACACGGCTGAATCTGCACTTCTCCGTGCTGAGAAAATAGCAAGTATCCAAGGCGAAGAAGCTGCATCTGCTCAAATTGACATGGTTCGGGTTTACATTACCGATACTGCCGACAACATTTGGAAATGGGGAAAAGACGCCATTTCTTCTTATGCCGAAGGCGATGAGTTGAAAATGATGGTTCTTGGCCTGAAGCGATTCACAAAAACGGACATCTACAATTCTAAAGACGCGCGTAGAAGAATCGCCAAAGTGATTATTGACGAGAACAAGTATCCTTGGTAGAGACGCGATTTATCGCGTCTACCGCAATGTATTCGTCTCCTTTCTAAAGGAATTCTGATTAGAAAGATTGAACCCCGAACAGCGAAAGTAGTTCGGGGTTTTCTTTTGCTTTTCAATCCGATGAGGGCAACTATCAAACGGTAATTTTCAGAACCATTTTGGTCTTGCTAGAAACTTTGAACCGATTATCGATCCGATATCCAACCACCCATACAATTTTATTCTGATAGGTTAGAAGCCAAACCTGTTGCTTTTCAATTATGGAAAGTTTTTCATCGACAAAAAAGTCGCTCAACTTTTTCCAACCGGTCATTCCCAATGGTTTAAATCGATCTCCCTGCTCCCACTTTCTAAGCACGAATTCCATTTCCAAGGTAGATAAATCACCTTCTGAAACTTCGAAAATATCCGCATCAAGCAACGCCACATTTTGAGGTTGTCCCAGTGATTTTAGGTCAATTCTATCAACTATTTCAAAGTGCAGGTCTGGTTTTCTTTCGGATAGATTCTTCTCTATAACGATTAGTTGATTGCGGCCCTTAACCACCCGATGCGTTTCGGAAACCACCTCTTTTCCCGATTCAGAATTCAAAATATCCAAGACCTCAAAAACCTGATCTGACGAAAATCCTTTAGGCTTCAGCAACTCTTTTAGAAGCGTAAATGGAGCCGCGCTATTCCGAATACTTTCAACAGACAAGCCATCTTCTGAAGTTGTTTCAGACAGCTTTTCTTTAACCCATTTGTCATATTTTGGGGTCTCCTTTTCAGCTCGCTCCGTCAGTTTCTGGAGTTTGGAAAACGCTTCAGAATCGATTTGACTGAGCATTGGGAGTAAACGAAGCCTCACCCAATTCCGTAAATAATACGTCTCCGTATTTGACCTATCATTTCTAAAAGGAATTCCATTTTTCTTGGCGTAGGCTCTAATTTCATCCTTGCCGATTCCAATCAATGGACGAATAATTCCTTTCCGCTTGGATGGCATTCCTTGCAATCCGCGAAAACCAGTTCCGCGCAGTACGTTTATAAGGAGTGATTCTATGCGATCATCTAAATTGTGAGCGAGAGCTGTTGTTGCATAATCATGCTCATTCATCAATTCATTAAAAAAGTCATAACGTGCCTTTCTGGCCACTATTTGAATGGAGTCATTGGTTTCATCAACCAATTGCTGGGTTGGAACTTTCCTAGAATGAAACGGAGTGTGCCGCTCTGCACACCAATCTTTGACCAGTTTTTCATCTGAGTCAGAATCGGCACCACGCAGCTGGTAATTGCAATGCGCAAGAGCAATCTTAAACCCATTTTCATGCATTAGCGAGGCCAACACCATTGAATCTGCACCTCCGCTTACCGCAACCAAAATCTTCTTGTTTGAACCTAAAAACCCAAACAAATCCATGGAATGGAGGAAACTACTTTGCATGATTCAGTAGCACTTTTCGCATGACTTCGGCCTTCAACATACATTCATCATATTCCTTTTCGGGGTCAGAATTGATGGTAATGGCGCTTCCAGTTGGGAACGTCACCACCTTTTTCTGTTCATTATATAGAATACTTCGAATTACCACGTTGAAATCGAAATCAAGATCTGGCGTAAAGTAGCCGACCGCCCCTGAATACAATCCTCGTGAAAAGTTTTCTTGTTCATCAATCAATTCCATTGCCCGAATTTTCGGAGCTCCCGTCATCGAACCCATCGGGAACGCATTGAGAATCGCATCCAAAGGATGGACATCATCTCGGAGTACCGCTGAAACCTTAGAAATCATTTGGTTAACATGTTCAAATTCATAAATTCCACACAATTCGTCCACCTTAACGCTGCCTTTCTTAGCACTCTTTGAAAGGTCATTTCTTACAAGATCAGTAATCATCACATTCTCGGCCACTTCTTTCAAATCATTCCTCAAACTGGCCTTTTGAGTTTCATTATCAGCCGTTTTTCGGTTTGTTCCCTTCATAGGTTGAGAAACCAACGTATTTCCAGATTTCCGCATAAATCTTTCTGGGCTAGAACTCATCAAATACTTGCCATTGTGAGCAACATAGCAAGAAAATGGAGCTGGAGAAGCTTCCTGCAACTCTTGATAAAGCCGATACGGATCTATTATCGTTTCCTCAAAGCCATGCTCCACGCAATAGTTTACTTCATAAATATCTCCAAGTTGAATATGCTTTTGAAGCTTCTGCACTTTATTTACATATTCCTCTTTTCGTTGTTGAAGTTTTAAACAACCGACCTTTCCAGATTTGGCAGAACCTTGCAAATCAACATGATTAGGAATTTCCCCATGATGATAGCACTCCAACCCATCGCTACCAACAAAATAGACCATTCTTGGGACAAAAAAATGAAACAATGGAAACGCGATTCTATCTGGATTTATAGACTCCAAATTCTCCACTAGGTTCTTCAACTCATACGAAAAGTAACCCAAAACCAAATCATCCTTATCAGACAACCATTTCCGAAGTTTCTTCAAATCTCCCCATCCTGTTCCAATAATTTCATCTTCAACTCCTACCCCAACAAGAGTCGAAAACTTAATAGTTGGAGCAGGTACAATTTTAACCTCAGTTGATTGTACACTTATCTGAACCACGCACGAAGATGACCTTACCCAACCTTGCATCTGTTGCGTACTCAAGTTCAATGTACTTCTTCTATCTCTCCAACTCATAGCAATGTTTATCGACCAACGACAGAACTTGTCTTCGGAATTATTCGTTCAAAAGTCTCTATTCTTTACAGTATGGACAAGTTGAAAGTTAAATGTCGGAACATTTTTTACATCCGAATCCAAAGCAAAAGAATAGCTTTATAGTTCAAAAATCAGAATTAGCTGAAATTTGATACCAGTATCATACTAGAACTCAACAAATGATGACAAGATTACACTCTCCAGCAAAGCACTTTCTTATCGCACTTGCACTTGTATTTTGTGGCTCAACTGACTCAATAGCACAAGGAGTCGTTAATGATGGAGCAAAGATTAATATTACTGCCAGCACCTTCTTCATCATTAATAATGGAGGATTTACCAATACAATTGCAACGGGTGCACAGGTAACAAATGCTGGCACAATTGACGTTGATGGTGACTGGGTGAATAATAACACGACTGGAGTTTTTGGGGCAACTCCTACTGCCGCCACGGGTGGAATTGTTCGTTTGGATGGAACAACTCAGAACATTGGCGGAACTCAGGAAACTCGGTTTTTCAACCTTACTGTAATGGGCACCGACAAGAAGACATTGAACGGTACTGGAGCAAACCCAGGGGTTAGCACCTACGGGGTGCTTTCACTTTCAAATCAGAGTTTACGATTAAACTCAAAAACCCTCTCAGTAGAAAATGCTGCAACTGCAGCTGTTACCCGTTCGGGAAATGGTTTTGTGATTTCTGAAACTCCACCATCATTAGGTTATGGAAGACTGAAGTGGAACGTAGGATTGACTGGTACTGGAACCTACGTTATTCCATTTGGAACGGATGTAGCTACTCCTGCAAATCTTTTGATTGACTACACTATTACTACTTCCGGCACGCCTTCATCTCCATACAAGACGTTTGCTACCTATGGAACTGCCTTTGATAACAGTTTCGATGAAACGTTATATCCGAACATCACAGCAGGCCCGTATCCTGGAACTGCGTGGGATAATCTTCCTTCAACAGTATCGCACCTTACGGATGATTACATACAAGCAGCTCATCGATGGGTAACCGACCGTTTTTGGATTATGGATGAAGATAATATTGGATTCGGTGCTGGCGGCTACTCCGTTAAGCCGCTAATGCAGTATGTATTCCGATATCTAGACGCTGAAAATGCAGCTCCTAACCATATTACAGAGGCGAATCTCGTCCCTCAGCGATGGAATCATACTCTAAACAAATGGGGAGATTGGCTTTATGGTGTTCCAGCCACTATTACTAATACTGGGGCAAATACAGTTACAATTCAAATTGCTACTAACCCTACTGTTGCTAATCCTAACGAATGGTTAGAAGATATGTATCCAGTATGGACACTGGTTGACAATAGTGATCCGCTTCCAATTGAACTTGTTCGTTTTGCAGGAGAGTGTGGTGATGGTTCTATTGAATTGAAATGGACAACTTGGACAGAAACAAACAACGACTTTTTTACCGTTGAGCGTAGCAACAACGGAACAGATTTCGAAATTGTTGATGTAATTGAAGGTGCTGGAAATAGCAACCAATCAATCACTTACAACGCGATTGACAATCTTCCTTACGGTGGAACTTCTTACTACCGTTTGAAAAACACAGATTTCAATGGAAAGCATGAGTACTCAGAAATCCTTGCAGTTACCTGCGGAACAGATGGTAACGACTTCAATTTTGTAAATGCCTATGACGTAGACCAGACTGAAATCGTGGTTGAATTTACTGCTGAAAACAACGAAAATTACACCGTCTTCCTTTATGATGCTAGTGGTAGAAGAGTGCTTGATTTCACTGGAGTTGCTGCAGATGGAATGAATAAAGTTAGGCTTCCTGCTGGCGATCTTGCTCGCGGTATCTACATCATTAATCTATCCAATACCCGAAGGAATTTCAGCAAGCGAGTGATGCTGAACTAAGAGATTGATTAGAAAAGATTGAAAAAGGAGGGCTTAGGTTCTCCTTTTTTTTTGATACTACCGTTCTTACACAGAGAAAACCTGAGTAGATGAGAAACTCAGAAATGCATCCCAAATGGGTGTCCTCTTAAAAACCATTCAGCCAAGTTCTCTAGTCTACAAGAAGAACTTAGGCGTGTTTTTTATTTGGTGCGAATGTAATTGGACATAGATTTAACCCAGTCACTATCACCATTTAAACTGGGCACGAGGTCTACCTTTTCGCCACCGTGTTCTTTGAATATCTCGTCATACTCGTGGCCGATTTCAATAAGAGTTTCGAGGCAATCAGCAACAAAGGCTGGTGAGAAGATGAGCAAACGCTTTGCTCCTTCTTTTGCTTTCTGTTCCACTACTTTATCAGAATAGGGCTTAATCCATTTATCGTCTAACCGAGATTGGAATGAAACCGTGTATCGGTCTGCTGAGAGTCCGAGGCCTGCTGCAATAAGTTTAGTAGACTCATAGCATGTGGCCTTGTAGCAGAACTGATTGTCGCCTTCAACTCCATGCTCGCAATTTCTATCGTCACAAAGTCCTTCGTCATACACCTTATCCAATTGCCGAACAGGAAGTCCGTGATAACTGAAGATGATGTGGTCGTAGGAATCTATGTCGAACTGTTTTCCTCGTTTCACAAAACCATCAATATATCCTTGCAGGTCGTAAAACTGATTGACAAACACCATTTCTGGAATGGCCCACCATTTTGAACTTATGCGCATAACCTCCTCAATACATGTTCCTGTGGATGAAGATGCATACTGCGGATACATCGGTACCACAATAATCTTCTTAGGGTTGTTCTTCCGAATTTTCTCCAAACTTTCAGCAACCGAAGGAGATTGATAACGCATGGCAATTTCTACTTGATACTTCTCTCCGAGGTCGGCTTGCAGGCCTTTCTTGAAATTCTCTGAATGAATCAGCAGGGGAGAACCTTCATCCGTCCACATTTTCTGATAGATTTTAGCAGACTTTGGAGCTCGAAAAGGAACAATGATGGCATTGACCAAGATTTTGCGAGCCAGCCAAGGAATATCAATGACCCGTGGGTCATTTAGAAATTCTGAAAGATATTTCCGAACATCACTGACACTTGGTGAGTCGGGTGTTCCAACATTCATGAGGAGAACTCCTATTTCTGGCTTCATGAAGAATGGAACAAGTTTTTTTTTGGAATGTTCCAATTACATGTGAATCGGACGGTTGTCTGTTGCCGCCAAACAGGCTTCTTTGATTGCTTCTGTGTATGTTGGATGTGCGTGCGATATACGCGAAATGTCTTCTGCCGAAGCACGGAACTCCATGGCCACCACTGCTTCTGCAATCATATCGGCAGCACGCGCACCAATTATGTGTACCCCTAGAATCTCATCCGTGTTCTTATCTGCCAATACCTTTACCAATCCGTCTAAATCCATACTGGCACGAGAGCGACCCAACGCACGCATTGGAAACGAACCCATCTTGTACTCCACTCCTGCTTCTTTTAGTTGCTCTTCTGTTTGCCCAACAGCAGCCACTTCGGGCCATGTGTAAACTACACCTGGAATGAGATTGTAATCAACGTGCGGCTTTTGTCCTGCCATAATTTCGGCAACGAAAACGCCTTCTTCCTCCGCTTTATGTGCAAGCATTGCTCCTTTCACAACATCGCCAATAGCATAAATACCAGCAACTTTTGTCTGTAAATGCGCATCTACTTCTACTCTACCTCTATCATCCGTAGCAATTCCAACCTTGTCTAGGCCAAGTCCATCTGTATAAGCCTTTCTACCCACCGAAACGAGGCAGTAATCTCCTTCCAAAGTGATCTCATTTCCTTTGGCATCATCCGCTTTTAGCGTAACGGTCTTGCCCTTGGCTGTTGCTGCTTTGACCTTATGACTCAGGTAAAATTTAATGCCTTCCTTCTTCAATACTTTCAGCAACTCCTTACCCAAGGTTTTATCCATGTTAGGAATAATGCCATCCATGAATTCTACCACAGAAACCTCAGCACCTAACCGTGCATAAACCGAACCTAACTCTAGCCCGATTACGCCCCCACCCACAACAATGAGATGCTTTGGCACTTCTGTCATATTTAAAGCCTCGGTTGACGTAATAATGCGTTTCTTATCAATTGTAATGAATGGCAATGAAGCTGGTTTTGAACCTGTGGCAATTACCACTTTATCGGTGTCAATCATTTCTGATTTACCATCAGCCTTAGTTACCTTGATTTTGTTCTTTGTCTCAAAGCTTCCAACTCCCTCATATACCTCGATCTTGTTCTTCTTCATGAGGAAGCTGATGCCATCCACGTTCTGCTTCACTACATCGGCCTTGCGAGCAATCATCTGTTTGATGTTCACTTTTGGAGCGGAAATGTCGATGCCATGCTCCTTGAACGTGTGAAGGGCATTATGAAAATGTTCTGAAGAATCGAGCAGCGCCTTGGATGGAATGCAACCAACATTCAGACATGTTCCTCCAAGGGTCGGATATTTTTCGATGATGGCCACTTTCATGCCCAACTGCGCACATCTGATTGCTGCTACATAGCCACCTGGGCCCGAACCGATAATCGTTACATCATACTTTGCCATTATTCTTCCTTTTTGAGGAGCGTAAAGGTAGGTTTTGAGGTTGAGGTTATGAAGCAATTAGCGTATGAAGTGATGGTGATGTGAATCTTTGCAAGCGAAATGGCAGAACTCATATTCTTAGGTGTAGAATGTCGTTGACTGCCAGCAAGTGCCCAAAGCAGCGCAAAATTTTATCAATAGATGCTAGCAGTACTGCAATTGCATTTGGAGGTTGTGCAACGGCATCTGTCGGTCGCGTAATTCAATCTTACTCTTGTTCAATTGCATCTGGAAGTGATGCAACTCAATCTAAAAGTCATGTAATTGAATCTGGTGGTGGTTCGACTCAATCTGTCTGCGTTGCAATTGAATCTGGCGGAGAGGCAACCCGAACTGGCTATACTGCAACTCAATCTGACGCGATTCCTCTGGTACTGGCGGTGCTGCAATCGTGTCTGGAAGTGCTGCGATTGATATTGGCGGTAAGGAAATCTGATTATGAGAGCTACCGAATCAACATCATCTTACCAAAGCCGCTTTCAATCCATTTGTCGGCTCCGCTATCGCGGTGTTTGATGTAGTCGCCCTGTAGTTTGGCCACCATGCGGTAGAGGTAAACGCCATTGGCAAGTTGGTCGCCATATGTATCCTTGCCGTCCCACGCGTATTGGGTAACATTACGACCGATATTCATCTGGCCGAGGTCGTCCATGGTAATTTCGCGCACCACCTTTCCAGTGATGGTTATCACCTGTATCTTGAAATAATCGGGTTGCTCCGAACCCGTGATGGTGAATACGAAATGAGTTGCCGTTGAAAATGGGTTTGGATAGTTGAGCACATTGGAAATAGTGGCCTCATTAATTACTTCAAAACTGATGCGAAAAAACTGATCTCCGGCAGCGTTGTTCGACTGGTCGTAGCCTTGTACCCAAAGTTCATACACGCCATCTATCTCGAAATTGGCATCCCACTCAATTCTCGCTTTATTGTCTGGCTCCTCGCCAGGATAAAACTGCATGTTGGTGAAATTTTTGAACCAAATGCGCTGGAGATTTTCTGTTTCGGGCTCCTTTAGGAATACCTGATAATCAGAGGTATCGTTGAGTAATCGGAACTGGCTCTCATCATCTAATTCAATAACGATATAAGGTCTGGCAGAGACGATATCGCCATCGAGAATGTGAACGCCATCAAAGGTCACATCCATAATTGGGTTGACCCCGTCTCCAGCCACGTTGAATTTTACGTTCGCAATGTTATTGAAATGGTATTGCTCCAATTGGTCGTATCCGAAAGATTGGTCGGGTCTGCGTGGGTTTACCTCTACCCAAAAGACGTTTCCACCAAGGAAGGCCAACGGACTGGTAATAATGGTATCGTACAAAAACTCACCTGCCAAGAGTGGTGCCTGCCGTGGATAGGGAAGATAGTCCCTGTTTCCAGCGGCATCCTCTATCCAATAATGAACTAGAAGGCTGTCCATATCAAACTCGCTAATGTTCTCTATGGCAATATGAAACTTGAGCAAATCGCCATCAAAAAGCGTATCGCTCTCAAACGAATAAGAAATGTGCGGATTGAGCGCTGCCTCTGGCACGCCTTCAAAAAGCACCTGCCATCTGTCCATCTGCGGTGGTGTGCTAGCCGAACTATCGTCCGCACAAAAGGCACTCAAGCGCAAACGTGGGTATTGCGCTGCATCAATGGTATTGTAGAGGTCGAGAATATCGGTGCTATTGCCATTAATTCCGGTCATTACCACTTCTTCCACTCCGCTTGGGCGTACTCCAATTACGTTGATTGCAATGCTGTCTTGTGTAGGATTTTCCTTAGGATTAGAACGGATGTGAAGGGATTTCCACTCAGACGTAGGGCCTATGTACTTGGTGGTGATGGTGCCTTGGTTGAAGCAACCACGCATTTGGGCAGTGAGGCTGATATAATCACTAAGCTGAGTACCGAACACTTCGATGGCACTTGAAGGGTCTCCTTTCTTACAGAAGAAAGCATACGGAACGCCCGAAAGCGTATCAATTGCGGTTGCTCCTAAATCATGCAATGTTTGAAGTACATTGGCTGGAAGTCCAGCCAAGTTTACGTTCAACCATGAAGCGATTCCTATATAATTACTGTCTGGAACGGTTGACGACAGAAATGTCGCCATGTTGTTCATAGAAGTAGCATTAGGGGCTGCCCACTGATACCAACCTTCTGGCCTAGTTCTACAGGGCTCAAGTTGCCCGTGTGCTCCTCCACCTGGTAAAAATGCTCCTGTTACTTGATCCACACCAGGTGTGTACCAAGGCTCAAGTGTACAGGCATCCATAACCGCAGTAAGTATTTGTGGCGTAAATACATTACCTCCCGTACATCCCAAATATTCTTCTCTTCCGTTATCTATAAAATAATTGATTGCCTCTCCTTGAGCCAAGGTGGTTGGGCTGCCAAAATTGTTGATCTTAAATTGCTTTGCAGTTTGAAAGAAATCCCAATCCCGCTCAGGACGATCGTAAATCAGGTTGACGTGCTCATCTTCCTTGTATTGGAAATAATGCGCCTGTCCCCAACCGTATTTATCAATGATGTACTGAAAGGAGGTTTCGCGCCATTTGTAAAAACCGTAGGTGGCCGAATCAACACTGGCGCGCCAGAAATAGACGGTGCTATCGGGCATGTTCGACAGTAAACTCGGTGTCCAGTTCACTACACCTCCGCCTTGGGTGATGGTAGTGAACTGCATCAATGGACTATTGAACAAATCAGTTGTATCCAATTCGATACGGTAGGTTTTAACAGGCGCAAACGGATTACCGGTTGAGCACTTCAAAGTAGGCCCCTGATCGGGAATAACGGCAAACTTGTAAGGCCAAATAGGAACCAAATCGGGCGAAAGGACGTTCACATTTACACAGACATCGTTGTTCACCTCCGACATTTCTTCAATCAACTGACTGTTGTCTAATGAAACGCAGAGCGTATTGATACCAAGTCCATCTACCAGATTGACAGGAATAAACACTGTAAGCGTATCCAAATAATAGACTGGCGGATGAAAAATGCTAATGGTGGTATCTACCTGTCCGGTTGGCAACTGACGCGAAATTTCTATTAAGAACGTATCTGTGAATGCCGCACCAAGATTGGTAATCTTGATGTTCATTTCAAATGTGGCCATTTCGGTAGTGATCTCATCAGGCTCAAACCAGATACTCTGCTGGTTCACCATCAGGTCGGGCAGTGGTCTATCGGTAATATTTATGCCTGGGTCGCCATGTAATGTGTACTCCAAGTTATGCTGGCGGGTCACAAAATTTAAAGGTTGCGCATTTTCTCTAATACCGCGTTTAACCTGAGCGCCAATAGTGTTGGCATACTCCAAATTACTCATACTCTGATAAAAATTGGTACAGTAGCTATTCAGGTAGAAGAGGTTGCCGGGGCCAACAGTGGCAAGAAAGGCCAATGCTCCGCCATTAGGTTCTAATACCCATTCTTCAGAAATGGATTGTGGCACGCTTAGAGGCTGATGAATATCTCCGGCATAGCAGGAATTGGCCATCATCACCGGATATTTGCCATTATCGTTATTAAACAACGATGGATGATCGATACTTACATCAAAGCCAACCGAAGAACCGTGTCCAAAAAAGTTGATGAATTGCACCCCATTATTAATGAGGTTAGTGATAGAATCGACCTGCGTTATCTGAAACGGCTGCGAGCTGGTTTTCTGAAATGTCTGAATACTACCACCAAGAAACAACCCTTCATAAATCGCCTTGTATGAATCCATAAAGGAACGTATCTGTAGCAATTGTGCTCCACCAGTTCCGCCAGAAAGGTGGATTCCTCTCTTCATCCAAAACTCGTTGCCCAATGCCTCATATTCCTGAACCTTCAACAAATAATCGAGCACTTGCTGAGGGTTTTTAGCAGCCAATCGTCCAATCGGAATTCCCGTTTCCTCTAAATAAGTGCCTGCGCCCAGATAGGAAGTTATCATATTGTCGCTGGCAGGAAAACCAAACGAAGGCACCAATATCTGAGCAAAAAGTGCTGGGTCTGTTCGTCCAGTTAGGGAAGGAATAGTCTTGCCAATAAGGAAGATGTGTTTGGGGTCGGTAAGTTTTCCTAATGCCCACTCGGCAAATTTCCGAATGGCAAGCGGATGTTTGTTAATTCCCCAACCGAACTGATTGTAAAGTTCTTCCACATCAAGGCCAATAGCATTATGACCCGAAATATTTCTGTAAGCCGCATACTGCTGCACCACGTTATAGAATGATGGATGCCCAATGGCAAAATAATCTGTGTTTGGGTCGAGCGCATTGAAATCGGTAAAATAGACCGAGCCGTTTGGCCCAGCTGGTCGCAATTCAGTAATGGCATTTGCCGTAATACTTGCTTCGCTGGTTATGTAGCACTCCTTCAAACTTCCATTATCCGGAACAAGAAACTCGTAACTGCCCGGAGAGCCACCAACAGGAAGAATTCGGTGATTTGTCAAATCATATAAACGGGGTGTGTTTTGAGCATAGGCCAAAAGCTGCACTCGGCTTTTGACTTGCGTTGGGTAATTGGGATTATTGTCGACCAGAAACTTGGCTGCTGTGGCATTGCCAATGTTTGGTGTTTGAGGATAGCGCACTTTTATATAGCCCACAATGGCCTGATAAGAACCAGCAATTGGTGTATTATTTATAGTAAAAACGAAGTTTGATGTATTGGGGCCAAGCGAAACTGCGGGAATCGTAAAGTTGTAGCGGTATCCATTTCGTTGCTGCATCACCGTATCAAAATTGATAGATGGCCCTACAATTCGGAGGTTTTTATCATCAAAAGAATTTCCAACAACACTTATTTCAACTTCTGCATCGGGCCCTAGAGTGTAACGAAAGGTGGTTGCGGGGCTCCAAGTCTGTCCGCTGCCACCAGCACCCAAAACAGCGGTGCCGTAAAACCCTTCACCACCATCATATATAGGGCTCGAAGTATTGGTTTGCACGAACGTCTGACCAAATTTATAGGAGTTGTGCAACTCATCTATTTCATCTCGAACAATGTAAGGAGATGCCGTGTATGCACCGAAATTGACATCGGTTTCCCACGCCATGCGTGCATTATTTATAGAGCTGTTCCACGTTAAAAAATAGCGGATGGTATCATTAATAAGGCTGTAGTACGGATTGGCATTATTCAACGGATTGTCGAAATAAGCGCCATCATCAAACACCCCATCATTGCCACGCGCATAAAATTCGATGAAATCGTTGGGATCAAACACACCATCGGCCTCACCGCCTAGGTAAATAAACTGCTGTTCGCCACGGGCAAACAGTTGAATATTGCGTGGGTCAACAGAAGAAAGGCTTAGGCCTTGGGCTGCCAAAGCATCATTAAGCACCTGATAACTGATGCGGTATATTCCTTCTTTATGTATTACGAACTGAAAATGAGGCTGAGAAGCATCTACCCACTCGTTGCCATAGGGCTGCGAGAAGGCCAAAGCGGACTGAAGCAAGAAAGCTATCAGTAAAAGTTTCCTCATTCGGTCTTCGGTTTCTTTTTAAACATATCCTTATGAATGTCGGCTCGTAAGGAAAATACGTTACTAAATAATGCTACTGATTGGTTTCCAACATTAGTTAATGCATAATCAATGTAAAAGTCTTTTATACGAACGCCAACACCAACATTAGGCTGCCAAGTCCAAATACGTTTGCCATCATCATCGGTGTAATCTTGAATGTTGGTAGCACCAAAACGAAGAAACACAAAATCTGAATAGAATACTTCGATTCCTGCATGTGGCTCAATACTGATGGGGTCTCCTTTTATGAGTACCGAACGCTTGCCATCAAAGGTGAAATCGAAATCAAATTCTGCATAAAGGCCAAATTTCTTGTAGATGTCGAAGCGTCTTCCTGCTCCAAGAATCAACTTTGGAAGCGTTACCTCCAGTGAGTTTTTCGGAATCTCGTTACCAGTTCGCAACCATACTTCCTTCGTTATATCATTCAAGGTAAAATTCCAAGCATTGAAGGTCGAAGTCACGTCACGCGCCATCAACCCAAATTTCCATTTTCTGTAATCATACTGAATACCTCCATCCAGTCCGAATCCCCACGAATTGGCAAAATCTCCTACGTGACGGTAAACGATTTTTACTGTTCCACCGTAACGCAATCCTGGAATTTTAGGGCTGCTTCGTCCAATACTAATGAGGAATCCATAATCCGCAGCGGTAAAAGCCGTGACCTTATCGTAATCGATGTTGCCTTCTTCATCAATCAATTGAGTTGTGTTTGGAATATCATCTATACCAAAACGGATAAAACTAAATGAAGCCTGTGTGTTTGCATCCAAAATCGGAGCAGAAACTGCCGCATAATCGTACTTGGCAATGCCCGCAAAATATTCGGAGTGCATCAATGAAACCTGCCATTTCTGTTGGGCCAAAGGCAACGAAGCAGGGTTCCAATAACCACCCGTTACATCATTTACGCTAGCAACAAGCGAATTTCCCAATCCCATACCGCGTGCTCCTACTCCAATGGCGAGGAATTCATTACTAAACTTTGGAGCTTGTGCCAATGCGCTATTGCCCAAAAGGGCAAAAATTGCGGTTAGGAAAGAGACGAGAAGTAATCTGGTCATGTTTTCAAGAAGGAATTAAAGTTATCAAAAAGGTTTTACGCAGGCGATAAAGACCGCCAACGCAAAACATTTCTGAAAATTGTGCCGAAGGTAGGAGTTAAGAATATTAGAATTTATAATTATCAGTTTGTTTACCCACGCTGCTTTCAAATAACGTCACCCTGAATTTATTTCAGGGTCTATTGTTGTGTCGTGATAGATGCTGAAACAAGTTCAGCATGACCCCGTCCGCTGATTTTCGGGTATTAAAGCCGACTATCATTTAGTATAAAAGTTTAAAATTGACGTAGGTTTAGCGGTCGGCAATGGGACAGAAAGTATTCTTCAAAAATTTGGATGCGCTTAGGTTTGTTGCGTTTCTGTTCATTTTTCTGGGCCATGCGCTTGATACTGATAGTGAAATAATCAGGCAATCTGTAGCTTACGGCTGGGTAAAAAATTACGTTTACATCTTTGGCAAAACAGGTTTCAGCTTTGCGTTTGTGCTCTCCAGCTACATTAATACGTGGGTTATTTTGGAGGAGCGGCAACATGCCGGAAAGTTTAAGCCTTGGCTCTATTATATAAGACGGGCGCTTCGCATTTGGCCGCTCTATTTCCTAGTCCTTTTTATTGGTTTTGTGCTTATTCCACTAGGAATGGAGTTTATTGGAGAACCATATGAGGAAATTGGAAACCCGTGGTATTTCATTCTTTTCGTTGGTAATTTCTTTCTAATAGAACACGGCTGGACACACTCTCCCATCATCAGCGTACTTTGGAGCGTTTCGGTAGAAGAACAGTTCTACATATTCTGGCCTTTCTTGCTTATCATCTTCCGGAAAAACGAAAAATGGCTTTTCGGTTTACTTCTAATTCTGTTTGCCATCACTACTATAACACTATTTGGCACGGATGTCAATCTATGGTTTCACACGCTCTTTTTGCTGGGCGATATTTGTCTTGGTGCCATCTTCGCTTTCATCTCATTCAACCGAAATTGGGGATTTGAAACTTTAAAATCCTTAAAAAAAGGAAGCCTAATTGGCATTTATCTGCTGTTTATCTGCTCTCTTTTGGTGTACGGGCCTGTTTTCAACAATCAGATTTTGCCCGGTTACGTAAGTCTCATCATTGAGAAGCTTTTCTACGCGGTAATTCTTTCCTTCTTCATTTTTGAGCAAAACTTCTGCGACAACAGTTTTTTCAAATTCGGGAAGTTGACAACCATAACATACCTAGGAGTAATAAGCTACGGGTTGTTCTGTTTTCACGAAATAGGGCTACTTATTGGGCAACGTGTTTTAATTGTCTCAAGCCTTGACGAGAATATTTGGGCATTTCTTATTCTGAAGCCACTACTGGCTTTCGCGATTATTGCTCCGTTTGCCGCGCTTAGTTGGCATTATTTTGAGAAACCGATACTGGGTTTGAAACGACATTTTTATACCAAAGGAGTTTGAAGCGGCCTTGGTAAGCATGAGACGACCTATCTCTTCGTGGTCTGTATCTCACGAATCATCTGCCGTTGCTTGAACTGTTCGTTCTTACGTTTGACTGATAGCGCCTTATCTTCTTTCTGTCCATCCATGTATAACCTGAGATATTCCGAAGCTTGCTGCTCATCTCCTAAATCTGAGCAGACTTCGCTCAAACTCTTTAGAATTTCGTATTCAATCATTTTCAAATTGATGGAACTGGCATAATTAAGGGCGCTTTTCAGTTCTGTTTTTGCTTTATCAAATTTCCCCATCCGATGGAAAGTGCTTCCAATGTTCATCATGGCAACGGCTATTCCACTTCGGTGGTTGGCCGTTTTATGGATTTCCAGAGACCTCCGAACGAGTTCCATCCCTTTATCATATTCGCCTTGATAGACATACACACCAGCCATTCCTCCTAGCATATTGGCCTCTCCTTGGCCTTCTTTCGTTTCCTGATAGAAATCTAAGCCATGCTGAAAACAGTCCATCGCATCCTTATACCTGCCCAAATTGAAATATACGTGCCCAATATTGCCCGTAATGGTTGCAGCAAGATGATGTCTGTCAGCACGCCTACTTGCAGAAAGTCCATCCTCGAAATAATCCAACGCGGTACGGTATTCTTGCAATGTCCCCGAAATAATTCCCATTCCGCAATAGCAGCGGGCCACAGCATAGAGGTCGCCAAGACCTAGATATTTGTCTAGCGCCTGTTCAAAATGCGCTACGCTCTGAGAATATTCTGCCAGTTTCCAAAGAACATTGGCAAGCCCTTCGTGGGCACTTGCCAACGCATTTCTATCATTTAATAAGTTGGCTAGCTCAACAGCCTCCGTTCCAAACTTCCATCCTTCAACAAAATCATCATTCTTGTGTGCAAGCAAGAGACCTAGGAGCGCCTCTAGCCGTTCGGCATCGGTGCTCGCGTCCTTAAGAGAACGTTCTAATTCTTCAATGTTTTTATTCATTCCTGTTTCCAAATACTTCTATGTTCAGATGCCATAAAGGTTACAGGTATTGTGTTCAATTTTCAGAACTATCCCAAAATTTGTAGCAACGCCTTATTACCTTCGGCAAATGAATCTGATTAAACACATTCCAAATTTCATCACCTGCCTAAATTTGCTTTGTGGTAGTTTGGCGATTGTGGCAGTGACTTTGGGCGACCCGCTTACAGCCGCTTATCTTGTGATAGCTGCCGCTATTTTTGATTTTTTTGATGGATTTGCCGCCAGACTTTTGAAGGTTTCTTCACCCATTGGCGGAGAATTGGACTCATTGGCCGATATGGTAACATTCGGTGTCGTTCCTGGCTTAATGTTGCTTCATTATCTTACTGGTGGCATCCAAAATTTGAACGGGGTTGAAGACCTATTTCAAAACCCAGTATTGCTAATTCCGTTCTTGATTCCGATTTTTTCCGCTTTGCGATTGGCAAAATTCAATGTTGATACGCGCCAGTCCGATAGTTTCCGTGGAGTTCCCACACCAGCAAGTGCGTTTTGGGTCATTTCAATTCCTCTTATTATAGCGTTCATGCCGTTTGAATTGAGTTGGGATTTAAAAACCACACTTGTTAATCAATGGTTTATAATCGGTTCAGCCATCGGGCTTTCTGCTCTAATGGTTTCAGATATTCCACTTTTGGCCATGAAATTCAAAAGTTTTGGATGGAAAGGGAATGAGGTACGATTTACATTCTTGATAATTTCCGTGGTTCTGTTGATAATTCTACAACCGGTTGCCATTCCTATCATCCTATCTTTGTACATTATAATTTCCATTATCAACAACCTATTTATTTCAAAAAATGAAGTTCAGAGCTGAGATTAATGTAATGCCAAAAAAAGAACTGCTTGACCCACAAGGAAAAGCTGTTAGTTCAAGTATGAAGAATCTCGGCCTTCCAGAAGTTGGAAATGTTCGTATTGGCAAACACATTACGTTGGAGGTTGAGGCTGACAACGAAGCTTTTGCAAAAGAAAAGGTAGAAAAGGCGTGCAAAGACCTTTTGGCCAATCAGATTATGGAAAGTTTCGAGTTTAAACTTTCCGAAGCGTAAGATTCTGAAACCCGCAAAGTGAATTGGAATTGGCTCAAATCGCTGCGTTTTTGGGATTTCGCGCTTCTAGCGGTTGTTGCCCTCTTTGTGCTCAATAAAATACAATTCTTAGACTATCCCTATTTCTGGGATGAGGCTTGGGTTTATGCTCCTGCCGTTTTCGATATGTACGACAATGGACCAAGTCTTTTGCCAAATTCTATAAATCCAGACTTATCGCGAGGTCATCCTATTCTATTTCATTTTCTAGCTGTTTGTTGGATGATGATATTCGGCACCGGCTTTACTGCGGTTCATCTTTTTCCGCTTGCCGTTTCTGTTGTATTGATGTTTGCCGTTTACAAACTTGGAAGCTGGCTAGGCGATAAGCCAGTTGGCTTTTGGGCTGCTGCGTTGTTGGCTTTGCAGCCGCTGTTCATTCAGCAATCTGGCTTGTTGCTTCCAGAAGTGTTGTTGGCACTTTTTGCCACCCTAACCATCCTATTTTACCTCAAAAGGAAAGTTTGGCTGTTCATCATTTCTGCAACCGCACTGTTGCTCACAAAAGAAACTGGAATACTGGTTGTTGCAGTAATTGGCCTGCTTGAATTGGTTGAGTTTATCAGAGAACGTTCCTTCACTAAAAATCGTGTTTGGGAATTTGTGTCTTTAGGAGTTCCTGTTGGATTTGCCGCTTTGTATTTTGTCGTTCAGTATTTCCAGTTTGGATGGTACATATTTCCGGAGCACGTAAGCATGTTCGAGACAGATCCTAACATTTGGGAAGGGAAACGAACATTGGTTTTCAGCTCTTTGTTTCTTGAGCAGCAGCGGCCTATATTGGTTTCTGTGGCATTAGCAGTTGGCGCATTTGGTTGGCACAAAGCTCATGGACTGCTTCGTGTTTTATTCTTGTTCTGCTCCCTGACATTTGCCACCATGGCTGGATTAAGTTCTTGGCTTCCCGATTGGTATTTTTACTATGCTTTCCCACTAATTATTGCCATTACCCTCATTTGGACCGGGGTTTTTCTGGCAAAAACTGGCACGAAGAATCATCTCTTCTTGCCTTATGTTGGAATCATTTGTACGGTGATGATTCTGTTCACCT